>Ga0210036_1001940_pt1 | contig 22632 bp, 13 predicted proteins | sample CryGeymeta201515_FD_185469 | JGI IMG/M metagenome (GOLD analysis project Ga0210036, IMG submission 185469) | Groundwater microbial communities from Crystal Geyser aquifers in Utah, USA - Crystal Geyser metaG 2015-15 (SPAdes) (version 2) | ecosystem: Environmental > Aquatic > Deep subsurface >...
TTCTTTTATATTTTGACAGTGATGATAGCAGCACTACTACTAGCTAGTGCGATTAGTAGCCCTTCCTTTTCTTTTATATTTTGACAGTGATGATAGCAGCACTACTACTAGCTAGTGCGATTAGTAGCCCTTCCTTTTCTTTTATATTTTGACAGTGATGATAGCAGCACTACTACTAGCTAGTGCGATTAGTAGTAGCCCTCATTGGTAATTTTTCATTTTTATTTGCTTGGGTGCTTCTCTTATGTCTGGTTTGGTGCTCCTCCTCATAAGCAAGAGGCAAGAAGTTTGCTAAAATGTTGGGCTCCTTTCCTTTTTCTTGTTGTTACTCCTCTTACTAGGAGTAGCATATGATGAAGTAAGAAGGCTGTTTCTGTGGCCATCATTGCAGTGGTTAATGGATTTTTCTTGGCTGAATACTAACAAAGAGTCATGCAAAAACAGTAGTAAAGTACTTCTTATAACCACCAGAAGTAAAGAGGAAGTAAAGTACTACTAGTATTTAGTACAACAAAGAACTAGTATAACAACATTCTTGTGCATTTACTAGCTACAAGTACTGTCACTTACTTGTTGCTTGTCTTGTCTGATGAGGCTGTAACCCCTAGCAGTAGTAGATGCTGTGGAAAATGCCAGTTTCTTGATCTATGGTACCTAACATGATTGATACCTGACAAATAATCACACATTTCAACTAGAGCACCTGCCCAGGATGACATTACCATTTGGGATGTACTACAAAAAAGTATATTGAGATTGAATCAGATATTCAATTGGTCCCTCCAAAAGTACCGCAAATGACAGATCTCATTGAGATTTCTCTATTTATTATTGGATTTGGACAACACAGAAGCTGAATTCGTGTAAGTCCTGCTGGGAACCAATTTTTCTCCAGCTGACATTCTATGCAGTACCAGCAGGATAGTAAATACTCTATTAAGCAAGAAATCAATGTAATCAGCTGTCATTGTTGTGATTAACATGCTAAAATTAAATAATAATGTTTAAGCTTCACTGCATGTGTATTGTACTAGTACTAGATACGTCAAAAATCATTTTTAGAAAATGGTAAGAGCCTGCAATCGCTGTGATTCAAGCATGACTCTAGTCTACTTTTTTAACCGGTTTTCCTTGTCAGACCGTTTCCACTTGTTTGCGAAAACGACGATTCAAAATTTATTCTACGTTTGACTTCTCAAGGTCAGTCGACTCATCAGGGGCGATATGATCCTCCTCTTTAAAGGAAGGAGTGGCCACCTCTGTGTTCACTTTACACTCCCGGTTATCGGGGATGCTTGTTTGCCGAAAACCGCAGTTGCGCTCCTTGAGAAGTTGGGCCAAACACGCTCCAATGAAGAATGCAGGCCAATAGCAGACGAGGACCCAGGAGACACCGACACCCGCCAAGACCATGGCGGGACCGGGACATAATCCTGAGATACCCCATCCAAATCCGAAGCTTATTGCTCCGAGGATCAGATCACGGTCGATAATGCAATTGGCGGGAACACAGAACTTGGAGTCATCCGATAATGCAAGTGGCCTGGTCAGAGGACGGAAGGGAAGGAATCGGCCCATGACAGCGTACCCGTCAATCAACTGATAGGATATTAAGCTGATAATGACTCCGCCGCCCATGACAAACATGAGTGTAGCATCCCATTCGCCTTCCCACATTAAACCAACATTGAGAAAGCCAAGCACTCGGACGGGGTAGACCATTTCACTGATGTAGAGACCTGATGAAAAGAGAACGCCAGCAACCGTTGCCGCGGCCAACTTTCTGCGAGCATTCGATGAAGCCTTGGGGTCATCCTCGCCACCAAGTATGTGAAAGCTCGGAGCCACAAAGGCTACCAATGCCACAAACCCAGCCAACAGGGCGGCAAAGGTGTCCCATATTTCTATAGGGTCTTCAGGATTGCTGCGGAGGAAGTCAAATGTCTCCTTGGGAAAGGGGGTGGTAGCCTCTTGAGTGAGATACGTAGTAAGGATTCCCACTGCCATAAAGGAGCAGACCGAGACCAAGGATCGCTTGCTGAATCGAGCCAGGCCACAGATACCATGTCCACTGGTACATCCGTTACCAAGACGGGTACCAAAGCCAACAAAGAAGCCACCAATCAGGAAGGCAGACCAACTCAAGCTGGCTAGACCGTTCTCTTTATCTTGATATTCGGAGGCGTAGTAAAGATGTGAAGTCAGCAGAAAGGCAGCAACGTGAACCACCTTCCAATGCTGGTTGACATCCCTTAGTGTAGCTGTTGGATAAAGAGTCAGCGAGGAGATGATCCCGGAGGCCCCAAGGATGTCTCCGGAGAAGAGTAACAATACAGCTGCGGACAAGCCAATAATGGCTCCACCGAGGATTCCATATACGAATGAGTGCATACTTGCTTGAAGTGGTGGTACTAGGAGAAGATATATTATAGGGTTCGTCACAACAGTTGATGTGTTGATGTGATGTGTTGCTATCAGAATAGTAATTCTGGTTGCTGCGGATAAAGTAATTGAATTATCTAAGATTTTTGTGACAAGGTGAAAATGATATTGCAAATAATTAGTACCAGTAGATGTTCGGAATAGGCCGAGAACAGCAGGAGTCGACGGGGATTCAAAGAAAGAGCCATTTGAATGCGAATATCGGAACAATGGAGAAATTGCCTGTGTTTGAGGTAAAGTCTGTTGCTATTTGCCAGACCATGTGTTCGAGCCTTTTCAATAAGTAGACCTAAAAAATAAAGAAAAGAAAGCGACCACCTCATACTACAGTAGCTAGACTAGCTAGTACCAGGTACTGTAGTAATAAGTTGACAAGCGGACAAAAGGAAAAAATTGACAATAAAATAAATAGCCGTAGAAGTGCTCTTCAAAACAATAATTGTCCGAAACAGGATCAGCCCTAATTCTAAAATAACGTATACATTAGGACTAGGGATTACAACCAGCCTAGGAGAACCTACCTCTGTACTTGCTTCTCTTGTTGTCAGATTCCGCTTTTTATTTTCTGGGAGCCAGCTATACAGTAGCTGTCCGAGCATGACATTTCGCAGCCAGACACTCTAAGCAACAGTTACCTACTGCAGATTGTAGCAAATTCTCTACTTTGTGTCTTCGATTGATGGGACCATGGTGATGGATCGGCACTCCTTGCAAACATTCTTCTTAGGTGAAGTAGGAGCAGCACTGTAAGCTTTTGCAAAGGTAGGCCGGGAATTCACCCGGTCAAAGTTTGCCTTTAGCGTTGGAAATTCATCTAAAAGGTCTAGAGACTGTACGTTGTTGAAGGGTTTGGCAGCGAGAAGGTCAATGGCACTGATAGCATCGCCCATAAAGTAATCATTGTCCGCCAACGCCTCAACAAGGACAGGAGCAAGTTTTGTCCTCCAAGTTGCTATACCTTCGGAAACGTAGGTAGGATCTTGGTCCTCTTTTGGCTTTGTAATGATATGGAGGTATAAAGTCGCCACAAACGGATAGGCTGTTGCTATGATGAATTGCTGTAGATGCAAGAATCTAGCTCGATTTCTTGGATTGGCCTTTTGTGGATTTGGATGCAGCCGATAGCAATGATCAAACATCTCTAATAAATATGTCAAAACAGCACCGGATTCCCAGATTTGTATGGAGTTATCATCATCGAGAAAAGTTGGTACTGTTCCCATAGGGTTGCGTGCCAAGTGCTCGGGAGATTTGAGATCATCAAAACTCAGCGTTTTGACATGGACAGGGTTGTCCACTACCTTGAGCTCGAGCAGTGCCTGATAAATCGGCGAAGAAATGCTCTTGGGAACGTGATAAAGAGTTGGGGGCGCCATTGCTCCTTGAGATTGAGGCTTGACCTAACTGAAATTAATAAAGAGTGGTGTGTATGATGTATGATGTACTAAGTACTCGAGTAAAACTGTACTACTCCGTATGAAAGATGAGGAGCGATCAACACTTCACACTTGTTTAGGTACGCGCATTTACTCCCAAAATCCCTTCCTTATTACAACGCTGTGGGGCGGGGGGGGGGTCCGATTTTATTATTACCACTCTAAAACTACTGGCCAGGTTTATTCGTTGAAATTATGGTTGCGATAAATACAGAAATTTCGCGCCATCCCTACTAGTCTACCTGGTAGTAGGGTCTAGTAGGTGGTAGGTGTGTGCACGGACAAAGCTACTGTATTCGGTAATAGAAGAGTCCGGCAGAATTGGTGGCTACCTTACGTTTTAATTTACTACTGCAGAACACTTCCCTCTTTTTTGTGTTCCCTAAGATTCAGTTCTAATCCAAGTCCATATCTCCAAGATCGAAGTCTTCCATGTTCATACCTCCCATGCCCATCTCGTTCAAGGCGTCCATATCCAGATCAGGTGCTTCCTCCTCTTCTTCTGGTGGGTCGATTTCCGGCTCGAGGGCTAGCGACTCGACGCCAAGTTGCGACTGCATGTACTTTGTCATACGCTTGGCGTGGGCCACAGGATCAGAGATGGGGTATCCTCCATTCATCATGGCCATATCATGCAGAATCCAGGCCGAGTCCACAATTTCTTGAGATGGGGTGGCATCCTCGTCGTCTTCAGCAGGGGAGCCTTCCAAAAGTTTCAACACCAAAGGATGGCGAGGATTGATCTCAAACACTTTCATGGACATCATGGGAGCGGAGTTATCGTGGGTCAAAGTCTGTGCACGCATAATGCGTTCCATGTTGGCAGATTGCCCATACTGGCTACTAGTAGCAATAGCTGGGGTCGATCCAAGACGATTCGAAATAGCAACACGCATTACCGAAGACCCGTAAAGTTTCTTCAAGTATTTTGTCAAAGGCTTGAACTGTTTCTTGTAGGCTTTTTCTCGTCGCTTGACCAAATCTTCGTCTTCGTCCTTGAACTTCACATTCTCCCGAGAGATATCCACAAACTTGGTACCGTCAAAGTCTTTAATTTGACCAACCCAGTACTCATCAATTGGCTCAGTCAAATACACAACAGCGACATCCTTCTCGTTGAAAGGATCCATGAAAGGGGACTTTTCAATAGACCCTGCGTCCTGGCCAGCCAGCATGTAAATTTCATCTTGCCAGTCCTTCATCTCCTTCACGTATTGTTCCAAGCTAATGTACTTTCCATTCGATTTGGATGTTTGGAACCGAAGAAGCTTCATCAAACGCTTTTGATTGGGGCTGTCCTCCAACAGACCAAGCTTGATTGAAGTACTGAATTTCTTGTACCATTCAATGTACTTGTTATCTCCGTCTTTCTGTTCCTTCTTGTTCTCAACAACGTTCCCATCAGCATCAATTTCTGCTTCTGCTTCTTCCTTCTCTTCGTCAACGTCATACTTCTTGGCAAAGTCCTTAAACATGTCTAGAACTTTTCTGGTCAGTTTCTTCTTGATGATGGCGAAAATCTTGCTCTCTTGAAGCGTTTCTCGATTTACGTTCAATGGAAGATCATCGCTGTCCACAACTCCCTTGATAAAGGCCAAATAACGAGGCATCAAATCAAAACTGTCGCTAATGAGCACCTTTCGCACGTACAATCGTACCCCTGCTTTAAAGTTGTCGAGACTTCCAGACCTCAATTCTGGTGGAATCTCAGAGGGGGTATACATGAGACTCTTGAAGTTGATGTTTCCCTCTGCGTTGAAATGAGTCCAGAAAGTGGCATTGCTGTATTCGTTACCGTTCAAGACGTGCCAAAATGACTGGTATTCGTCCTCACTGATTGATACGGGTTCGCGAGTCCAGAGGGCTTGCTTTGTGTTCAATGGCTCCCAAGTCACGGTTGTAATCGTCTTCATTTTCTTGGGCTTTTCTTCTTCGTCATTCTCTTCTTTCATTTCAAGATCGTCCTCCTCTGTTGCTTCACTTTCGTCCTCGGCATCTTCGTCTTCAACCTCTTCTTCCTTAATTTTCTTCATTAAGATTGGGTGAACAACAAACTCGGAATAGTGCTTGGTCAAGTCAGAAATTTTATCAGGCGATGAATACCTGCATTCAGAAAGGAGAGGCGCCAAGTCAGAATGGACTGTTCAAAAAATGCACAGCCAGTAATAAAAGAGACAACAAGAATCGGACCACACAATAACTTACATCTTGGCATCTTCCTTCAGATGCAAAGTAATTTCTGTTCCGCGAGTCAATGTGTTTCCTCGTGGATCAGGGTAGACGTGGAAAGCACTCTCGCCATTAAGACTTTCCCAGACCATTTGTTCGTCGCTCAGGGGGCTTTTGGAGGCAACCGAGACTCGGTCGGCAACCAGAAAGGCAGAGTAAAAACCAACACCAAATTGTCCAATCTGCTCAACAGCATTTTCGTTCTGTCCCTCTTTCAAAGCATCCAAAAACTTGGTCGTTCCACTACGAGCCACAGTTCCCAAGTTCGAAACCATTTCCTCACGAGTCATTCCAACCCCAGTATCCCTGATGGTCAACGTACGCGCTTCCTCATCATAATCGAGCTCAATTTTCAATTCCACATCGTCTCCGCTTCCATATTTATCGGCTTGGGTCAGAGTGAGGTATCGGAATTTATCCAGCGCATCACTGGCATTACTGATCAATTCTCGAAGGAAAATGTCATTGTTTTGGTAGAGACTATTAATCACAATATCCAACATACGGTGAACTTCGGCTTGGAATTCAAAATTTTCAGCGTTAGCAGGTGGCTGGTATTCCTCGGGAGTAGTGGCGTCTTCAGTGTCGACGGGTTGTTCGGTATTTGCTGTTTCCTCGGCGACTTCGTCGGCAAATGCCATCATGCCTGCATTTTTGCCATTTTCGAGGGAAGTTATTTATTTTTAGTTTTCAAACGTTCATTTGAAAGATGATGTGCAGCAAAATACGAGTGAGATATGGATTCAAGATCAATCAGCGGATACTCCAATTTATTCAAATATATTTAAATATCATCTAATCGTGCCGTATCTCATTCACGTAATAACAAAACTGTGACAGTTTTGACCAAAAAGCAAAAAGCAAACTCACCATATCTGGTGCCATCGAAACCAGCGCGGTTGTTGAATGCCACAATGGCCAAGGCCTGCAAAACAAAGCTTTGAAACTTCATAATAGGCAGACTTTACTTCAAACAAGATGCTATGACTGTTGTTCTAACGTCGGTTATTATGCAATGAGAAGGTGAATTTTTCAATGATAATGATATCGCGGTTTTTGATGTTGTGTAGGAGCATGTAATAATAGATCTGTGCAGGATATGCGGTCCGAAAGACTTTGAGAAGCAGTGACGTGTTGCCAGTGAATGGCTTGGTCAAATTTTACTGGTTGAAACAGTCCTGCAAAAGAACTCTCCACGTGACAATTCCAAACCTGCTACCTACAGTAGTTTTAGTGCTAGCTAGCCTATCCTGAAGAACTACTACGACGTACTATTCCAGTCTATCTTACAGTAGCTACTGTAGCTCCCACCGTATTCTTATGATGACCTTCTACCTATTGTAGACCTGTGCCCAACTACAGCAAGTCCACCGAGCTAGCTATAAGCAATTCGAAGCTATCAACTACCTACTCCGTTGAAACGGACCAACATTCTATGGCGAGCGGTGAGCGATGAGCGACAGGTTATTCAGATAAAATCAGTTTTACGATGAAACGTTGCCGACTTATACCGAGTGATAAAGAGCGGAGCATGTCAAATGTTCACTGGATATTCATCACAATTTATAACCATAACTTTTGAAAAGCCATCCTTGGTAGACTTGATGAATGCTCTTTCAACTTTTCAATTTCTCTGTGAAGTGGAAAATCAGCCACCATCTCTATACATGCGCAACAATGTTATCTAGCAGGAAGTGAGCCACAGGAGGCCTTTTGGCAGACCAAATAAATCACCCTTTCTTGAAGGCTTTCCTCGTTTCCCCTCTCTCAGGCTTTCATAGAAACCAACTTCTTCAACCAGCTAGCTAGCCATATCATCCCTCCAAGGCTCGTTCCACAACGCGGAGGCCGCGCTCCGTGAGTTGACCTGCCAGTTTCAATGCGGCCGTGTGTCCACGTGGTGTCATCTTTTTCCAAGTCTTTTGTACAATATCCACGAGCTTGTCATCGTCGTATTGTTCCTGTTCAATAAAGGCCGTGTACTCGTTTTCTAAAAATACAACGCAAATAACGTCCTCCAAGAGCTGTACATCAGGATCACTCTCAAGATTCCTTTTTCGAAGCAGCTCGCCAACACGATCAGCAACTTCTGGAGAGTATCCACTGGCCAACAGTATCTCGGCTGCCTGTTGAGCATGGAAGATTTGCAAGTCGGAACGCCATTTCTTGTATGCCGCCAGTCCCTTCGGATAATCAGATCGTGGCCTAGTCCATCGACGAATATGTTGACAACGAACTGCAAGTTTGACAGCCTCGGGAGCGTCGTGCGGTGCTAATTGATCCAGCCAGTGTGCCATTCGTCGGTGGTAGTGGACAGAGTAGGGAAGTTGTGTGTTGTTGCCAACGGTAATAGTGCGAGGATCTTCCCCGTGGGCAGCCTCAAAGGCAGCAGATGCTTTGGCAAACGGAGATGACAAATCTTCACAATTATCGTCTTGTGATCCAGACAAGGAAGAGCTGCGTGGAAACTGGGTTTTGAAACTTGTTTGTAAGCAAAAGGCATCATTTTGTGCGATGGAAAATTGGGTTTTAGTTTCTGTTCGTTGATGATTCATTAGGAACGAACATGACGATTGTAGCGACAAAAAGATAGGTGCACAGGAATAACAACGCATGGTTTTGTTTCTGCGGAGATGATTGAATGAGCATGTTCGGGAATGTGATATTATGTGTCGAGTCCAATCTTGTTGCTTCACACTGCTGCTTCCGGAAGTTCACAGACTTTAGTTGTTGTTAGTATTGATGGTGAGCTCTGCTCTTTGTCAACTCTATTGGTATCTTCCGAAGGGTTGGGGTTAAAAAATAATAAACAATGCTTCGCTTGTTGTTCTGCTGGGGATTATTAGGTAGAGTAGACATCATGAACTTGAATGAATACGTGCGATATTTTTTCTTTCAATTCATGTGGCAGATGTTGCCAGCAAGGGACTGACTCTTCGTCTCTAGCCAGGCTTAGGAGGTCTGCAATCAATTCGGTCTTTGTAGCCCGAAGCCGAGCACAGACTGTTGGAGATTGAGCTATATTCAGTTGCAAATAGCAAGTAACCAATACGCTTTAAATACCAAATGCATATTATATTGTTATCGAATTCTAGTCTCGCTTCAATTCTCTCCAGCTTAGTGAATTGGGCTCTGCTACGGCTGTCACGTAATAGTACACACGCAATCAAATCATATTCATTGTCTCCAATCAGCACCTCCTTGCCTAGTGCCTTACTTCGGAGACGCCACCTTCTTTTCCGCAATCTTTTGAATATCGTCCAGATTGGGAAACTTTACGATCTCAAGGTCATCTTCTTGCTCTTCCAGACCGGGAAAAGCACGCAAGAGTTGTTCGTACGAAGTAATTTGGTCTTCCATGACGGCCTGGGCGTCGCCTAAATCACGGAGAAAAATGCTCAAATTTCCCTGGTCCTCCAGAATGTTCGCGTAGGCCGACGCAAGGTGAACTTGCATGTCCAATACGGCTGCATCGCTGCGTGCATGGGTATCATTCAAATTGCGAAGTGCAAGTTCCAATTTATGGCCGTCGTCGCAGAACGTTTCTTGTTCCGATCGCTGCTGACATTGAGCGTCCTGGTTGGTGGAAGTTCGAGGTTTGGGCAAAATGCGTTCGTTGGTTTCCGTTTCTCCCATCGACATAAAGCCAACTGAAGGTGGTTGCTGCATCTTGTGCGCCGTCAATGGACCAGGAGTGACCGCCGTCCGGTTGTTGCCTTGTCGAGGAGTCATCGCATATTCTACCCCAGGCGAATCAAAGTGAACGTGGCGGCCGTTATGATTATTAGGGCTCTTAGTATTTGTGGAAAGATGCAGTGTCAATTTGTACATGCGATTAACAATTAGCGTACAAAATAACTTCACGGCAGCTTACCTTCATCCCAGTGTTTGTAGCAGGCACAGAGGCCCGAGGCATCATGGATGCTGCCGCTGGAGTTACAGGGCCACAATTCGAAGAAAGACGAACCAACGTTTGCTTTTGCTGCACAAAAGGATGGGCTGGGGATACTCGACGATGACCTGTCAAGGAATCGCGAAAGGTTTGCTTGTTGTTAGTTGTTTTCTCTTTAGTAGAAAACATGGACGATCCTAAAGTGACCGTGCTCTTGATTTTTCCAAGTGAACCCAATCCGCGATTGTTGTTGTTGTTGCTGCTGCTGATTCCTTCCGAGGAATGTGATCGACGTCCCAATAAGCCGCTATCGAGATCGTTGGTATCGCGGCTGGATAAAAAGTGGTTGTCACGCGCGGTCTTTGACTGATGTTTTCCACCTTGGCCTTGTCGCTGCTGTTGGATGGTTGCTCCGTCCACAGGAGGCGTCTTCGGGACCACAGAAAACGTTTGTTCGACACTCCCAATTTCCTGGTCTGATGTTGTCTTCGTGGACGTAATCTTGTTGAGTTCATTGGAACGATTCGAAGGAGCTTCAGGAATGATACGATCGTCCTTGAACGGCACCAGCTTCCCACGACTGGTACTGTTTGTCACAGTTTCCTTCTTGGAGTTGTCGTCCTTTCGTGTGTCCACCATCTTCGTAGCGTTGATGTTTGCTGTGGATTTCGAATCACTTTTGGTTGTCATGGAAGGCGTTGGGTTGCCCTGAATGTTTTCTTGGACAAAAGAATCCATGGTATGCGTCAATTCGTCTCCCGCCTTGGCAGCGGCAACCATGGAAAGCACATCCAATCCGCCATGCGCGGTCTCCTCGGTCTGACGAGGATATGCGGCGGCTTCCTTTAAAGAACTCTTATAAGTAGTTTTCACTGGTGGTACGGTGCGACTTGCAGCGGCATCCTTTGGTTGTCCGATATAGTCCTTGTGGTGGATTTCTCTTTGTTGACGTTGTTGCTGGATCTTGTCGGTTGCAAAGGCTGCTCGACTGTCGTCCATCGTCATCGTTGTATTTGTAGTTGTAGTCGTATTCGCTGCCTCCACATTTTTTTGGTCGTTACTGTTCTTGTCAACTTCCGTCAACCCTTCACTAACGCCGTTGTCATTGTCAAACGATTCGACACCGCCATCCATATCCAAATCGCCACCACCACCAAAACCAATGTCGTCTCCACCTTCAACGGCTTGCAAATCCCCATGATCAAAGTCGTCGAACAAACCGCTTTCACCAGTATCGTCGTATCCACCATCATTTGCGCCTTCCATAGCATCAAAGTCGTCTTGGTAGGAAACATCGTCGAGGCCGCCATCATATAGTTTGCCGTTGTTTCCTTCTGAATTAGATTGTTCTTGTTGTTGTGGCTCTGGCTGCCCCGTCGAAATGGATGTCTCCCAAAGTCCCGGCATCGTCGTCGTATATATGTAAAAAGTGAACTTTTGGTGGACTTGTTTTCTTACGATCGTTTTTGCTGCGGTAGGCGCAAATTATGCTGTAGAGCTTTAGAATGTCATGGAGCAATACAGCAATACAAAGAGGCGATTACTTTTTTTGTTTTCTCCAGATTTTAAAAGCTAATAAGAACGCACAGTTACTCAAAAACAAGTCGAAACTCACTGTTTCCGCCCACGACGAAACAACTGCTGGCACTGCCAGTCAGCCGCAGAACAAAATAAATAAAGTTAGCACGATACGACTGGGCTCAGGTAAGAAAATTTAACGCTGAGCGTGGCGTGGGCAAAACTTGGGTCCCACGAGTATTCGCAAACGAAAGTTGACGAGACGAGCGGATAGCGTAACAATATTCATAAAATATTTCCACGATATTCACATAAAAATACAGAAACATTCTGCATCACTTCAATTGAAGGCATTGCTTTGAATATGACGATTGACGATATTGTTCCTGATGCACCTGTACAAAGCATTGAGTTCTTCGCCGAACACGAACAGTTCCGCAAGAAAAAGATTTCTAAGGGCACCAGCAAGGAAAACGAAAGTGACGACGATTACGAAGAATTCGACGACGAGTTCTTCACTTGGGGTGAACAGTATGAAAAGTTGATTGTCTTTGAGGCGACTTATCTTCACTGTGTTCCCGAAATTGTGGACGACGCATGTCCGAGCTTGAAAAAGTGGGTAAAGGAGCAACGGTGTGTGAAACACCAATTGCAAGCTCACCAAATCGAAAAGCTGGATAAACTTGGATTTTGCTGGTCCGTTAATGCTGGTCGCAGTGAAAAATCCTGGATTGAACAGTACGAAAAAGTCGCAGAGTTGATGAACACGACTGGGGCCTTTGTTACGTCCTGCAAAAAGCTCCGCAGGTGGATGCAAGTGCAGAAGCAAGCTTTTCAAACTGGGGAATTATACCGGGGACGACAAGAGCGCCTGAAAAGTATCAACTTTCAATTTGATCATACCAACACCTTTCAGATTCGTAAATGTTGCGATTTCAGCAGCGGCGAGGCCAACTTGAATGCGAACGCGAAGCCAAAGCAAATGCGCATTCATCCGGCTGAACCTGAACCACAAGGCAAAAAGCGGAACCACGCAGCAAAGGACACGTCTGTTACTGCTGCCATTAGCATGGCACCAAGTTTCGCCAAGAAGGCTCGCAAAGCCCTGCAAGAGCCCATTAAAGAATTTGCAGCCCGAATTCAACATACTCGTGGAGTGTTACAAAGTACGAATCCGTCTCAAGAGAAAATTGTCAAGAACTGCAAATACTTTCATCCGCAGGCACCAGACCAATCGCGCAAACTCAACAAGCAAGCCACTGCTGCCACTATGGATACACCACCATCCACCGATCCTGTGGCGACACTCATGCCGCTCATTTTTAAGCTTCGCGTCTTAAAGGTGGACGATACCTGCCTTGACGACTGCCTTGCTGTTCTTCAAGGATTGTTCACAGTTGAACCACTCAAACAGGGTAATGCCTTCATCCGGCTGTCGTCCTTTCCTTTACAGTTGCGTGAGGCTCTAAATGGAAAGTCCGATGACGTTTTGAAATCGCAGATTGGCCTATGCGTCTTCATTCTAAAATTGGTTTCTAGTAAATCCTCGGAGGACCCCTTTGTAGTTTTGGCTCCACGCATATTGCGGCTTAAGGCGCTGAACGTTGGAGATACTTGTTTTTCCGATTGCTGCAGCTTTTTACAGCAAGTCATTGGCACAAGCGACGAGTCTAATAATCGCATGTATGGCAGCGAATTTTCGCGCTTGCTCTGGCTGGCATTGGACCTTCGTACAGCCTTAGCTGATCCGAACCATGAATGCCACGGAACGCTCGAGGACTGCAAAATCTTCCTCAACTGTGCTCTAGACCTTTGACGATCCAAGGAGGAAGGTTTTCGTCCGCCTGATTATTTGTTTTCGGCGCGTTAGAAACCGCCATCCCTGCAAGGATGACATAACTCGCTACCAATTCCAGCCTCTAGAGCAGGAGCACGAAGTTTTAGTGGGGCCGGACCCATGTCGGAATGAAATTAATCTGGTAATAAATTCACACTAACGCTAACTTAATGAGGTAGTGTCGGTACAACTATCTTACGAAGAAGTACACTTCTCCTCCAGTTGCAATTCCTTTTTATTGGCGTCATCCATGTTTGCGTTAATTATTTCGGTAATTAGACGGCGCGTCGATTTCAAAAGAAGAAGCGAAATTTGTATCGAGAAGCCACGTTTATGGACACCTCGTCATATCCAAAAACAAGATCACGTGCGTCCGAAGCAGAAATGCAGACAACTAAATTAATCGTACTCCGCACATACGGTAATAAACAAGAAGCATCATCATTCATCATCGTCGATGCTCATAAACAATCCAAGATTTGCTCTCAAAAAGCAGAGTGGTATTCTTTCAAAATTTTCGCTACCTTTCCATCGTCCATTACAGAACTTAGAACTTCAGCAATTCAGCAATTCTATCCATTTCAGCCTTGACTAATCGAAGATTGGAGTGACCATGTTTTCCAACAGCAACATGGCTGCTGCGAGCTCTGGCGATCGGATATGCCAGTGTGAGATTAGCCAAGAGAGCCTAAATGATCTCAACTGCAGGAGGAAGAGGTCCTTAAAAATGAGGATGGGCGGACATTGTGATACTTCGTTTGGTTCGGAAGCTTCGACTCAGGCGCTCTCAGAGTGCTCGTCCAGATCTTCTTTGACAGAGGATTTAGGAGAGACAAGCTCCGTTGGTGATCAAGATGGCTACGACTTTCACCGTGAGTTTAGAGATCCCGTGTCGACGCCAACCGGTTTCAGTTTACCGTATCTTTTTCCTTCTAGCACTTTTGATCGAGGGGGAGTGAGAAGCCAACCATTTTCATATCTTCCAGGCGTTCTGCAACGCCAATCATCGCAGTCTCGGTCTGTCTCGTTTTCTAGCACTGAGGAGATTTTTGGATGCGACAACGATGACGAGATTGACAAGAAAGATCGACATCATGGTGATGTATTATTTCCGAAGACGCCAGTTCACCAGTTTTACGCTTCCAAGCGATCGTACCGATCGAATCTGGGGCCTGAGCGATCAGCTTGTCCTCCGCTTGCCACCAAGCCACACGGAAAAGCATACCAGCGTCAGCCTCAAAGATCTGCTTTGAAGAAGGATGACACAAGAAGTATTAACGTAGCAACAGGGCTGACTTCGCCTCTGGAGTATCCACTCTCGCCCAAGATGCTCTGGTACGGGAAGTAAACATACACATTCATCTCCTGAACAACAAATGCGTCTGCGGAAGCAACAAACGTAAATTAATGTACACTTCACAGTTTTGTTGGCTAAGTTTAAATGTTGTGCAAGACACCAGCCTTGATTCCTCTGTTGAATGGAATCAATTTTTAAACCAAGTTCATGCCCCATACCTAGCTACTTACCTACCTACCGATCGACCTAGATTGCACAGACAAACCGCTACTCTCCTCCTATTCGAGTCACTCCCCAAAATTGAGTCGGCAATTACAACAACTGCTCTGTTATTCCGTAACAGCAAGAGCCCTCTCTTCCAGCTTGTCCTGCTTGGACGAGGGGCCTACCGTACCCTACAGAATCTAGCTAGCTCTGCAAGTCGTGGCAAATCATACGTTACTACTGTAGCTAGTAGGTAGTAGACCCTACTCTGACTACTACAAGGTAGTACTAGCGAAGTCTCGTCCTGTACCTGGTACTAGTAGCTACTCGGAGTAGCTAGAGCACTACCAGTATATTATCGTACTACTGTAGAACTCTACTACTCTCCAGCCGCCACTGCTGCTTCAAAGTATTCTGGATTTTGCCATGCTAATTAATGAACCAGCTTCATGCAAATCAACTCGTCACTCTGTGATATCCAAGTCCGAAATCTGCTTTCTCTCGCGCTATGACTTAAGTCCACGTCACCCGTATCAATGATGAATACGATTACTGTACCTGGTACCAGGCACTCCTAGTACTACTACTAGCTACTAGTAGTACCCCTGGTACTAGCAGTGGTAGGAGGTAGTAGACTACTACTATTGCTACTAGTAGTAGTACTTAGTACTTAGTAGTACCAGTTAGCTACTAGTAGGGTCCTCTACCACTACTACTAGTAGAGAAGTACTGGTACAGATGAAAATAAGAAGTGTGCGTTTAGTTGTTTCTGGGAGAGCAAATATGCGTCTTGATAAACAGGCTATGAGCCGGTTTTTTCTTGACGAACGAATCAGTACTCTAAACAACCAATAAATAGTGCTGTACAATATTTTTTTGGGGCGATTTCTTCTACAAGAATATATCTCTGAACTCTGAACTACTCGTACTCGCCATACAATATACTTTCACAATGCCAGAAGGATTAGAAAGTAACTGGGTTGCCGCCATCACGAGCGAGCTAAAGGGCCATTCTATTCCAGACGATGATGGGGATCTGAATGTCAAAAAGCTAAGAAAAAGGGTCTTGAAATCACTCCAAATTGACGTTTCCGACAAAGATGGCAAAAAGAAATTCAAAAAGATCATGAAATCTTTGGAGGAAGAGAGGATTCTTTCCATTGATGCCAAGGGATCTGTTACGCTTAAAAAAGAAAAGAAACGAGAGGCAAAAAAGGAAAAGAAAGAAAAGAAGTCAAAGAAAAAACGAAAGATTGAGGGTCCCGACATCGAGGACGAAGTAAACAGTAGAGCCGCTGGAGATGATGAAGCAGAAGTTGCCAACGATCAAACAGATTTAAAGAGTAAAGTGAATCTTCAAGACGATAAAGCGATAGAAAAAGGTATTCCTTGCCCAGGAAATCCTCAAGGTGTAACTCGTCTCTTTCTGGGCAACCTACCCTTTGCTGTTGACGAAAACGCTTTGAGCGAATTTCTACCCAAGTCGGTAACACATATCAAATGGATCACGGATAAAGAAACTGGAAAATTTTATGGGAGCGCATTTATCGAAATGGATACGCCATCGGCAGCAGCGGAAGCAGTAGCCATGTCCACATCTCAGCTGATGGGCCGAGCCGTCAAAATCAATTTTGCTCCAGCTCGTCCCGGGGATATATGGCCACCAGCCAACAAGGTAGTCTCGGGTGGCGATGCACCTAAGAATAAAGGCGGTGGTACAGCAGGTGGTTACGGCATCAAGGCAATGGGTCCCAAACCTGAAAATTGCGTCAAACTGTTCATTGGGAACCTTTCCTATGACATCGATGACGATGCCATCACTAAGTTTTTCGACAATGTTGGTGCTGAAGTAAAGGCAGTGCGTTGGCTATCCCACAAAGACACGGGTGATTTTAAGGGTTGGTACGTACAGGAATAAGGTTGCTTGTGTTTGTATTTTTGTATTCAATTTTCAAAGATGATGCCCGAGATGACGACTGTCTTCGAATCTCCCCTTCCTTCCGGGCCGTGTCGCAAGAGATCATTTGTGCAGTTTCTGCCGATCCTGCCGATCTTCTTTGCAGTGACGTACCTGGTCTACGAGGGGAGAATATTAAAATTTCTTGGGTTCCTTTTTAGAACGCAGAGGGCTTTTCTTTTGTTCTGGAAACAAGGTTATCTTGTCCTGGAGCTACTCCTGTTGCTCTCTGCGTGTCGGCGGAACCCAACATTTTCCTGTCAGTGACTGAACCTTGCATCAGCTCACAATTTCTTTCTGTCCTTGCGTTTTAAATTAATGATGGTTGCCGGTTTTTTTCTTGCAACAGTGGTTTCGTTGAATTCTGGAAGGAGGAAGCTTGTGACAAAGCAGCCACGTTGAACGGCAAGGAACTTCTCGGTCGGCCGATTCGCATTGACTGGACCGATTAAGGCAAACGTGATTGTTCGGCAGGAGATCAGCGCGGTATTAAAATCGCCCGTTTTAGCAAAATTAAGTCGAATTCTAGGCCATCTTAAAGATTGCTGTATTATTTTGAAGTTGATTACGCTATTTATCAGCTATCTATCACCTACGGCCTACGGCACTAGCAGTCTACTCGGTAAAAAAAATTGAGAGGAGTAGACTAGACTACTACTAGTATGGTGGTGATTATCATCCAATACACTTTCGAACGACCAGTGTGCGTCGTAATCACACGAACAACAACAGCCAACTTCAAAAAATAAAAAAAGATTTGTTTTGTCGATTTTTGTCCATTCGTCAAACTCTGACTGCAGGTTTTTTCGACCCAGACCAAAATAATCATAGAAAAGGATCTTGCTTCATGCTTCCACTCCTCTATCGAAACTGTGGTTTAAAAGCTACAAACTACATACCAAAAGACTGTCTCGGCGAAAGAAGATTACTCCTGTAAATCCATTGTACCGAATTTATTCAACGACTCCCAGTTATGCGTCCATTGTTCGCCTGTAGTGTCCTCTCTTGCTGCTTGCTAATCGGTGCACATGCGGCACCAAACAAGCCTCCCACCAGAAGCTTCCTCGTCGCTAGATCCTGGCGTGGAGGGGCTTCCAAGCGAAGAAACGGCGTAAGCAAAGATCCCTTTTTGTCGGTTGCCAGGGCCATCCAAGATCGACTTGGCGATGAACTCGATGGCGAAACGCCTGAGATATCCGATATTGTGGACGCTTTCGGCGTCTTGGCCTCGTCGCAACAGACTTTTAAAGGATTTGATGGCGCCGCTCACGAAGTGTATCAGAGAACGCATGGAGACGATATCGATTTGAATGTACGTGGCCGAGCTAGACGCAGCGCAGCACGGACAGCTGCGACTGCTGATGGTTTGGGCGCTTGTGAATTATGCGAACTTCTGGAAATCCCTTTGCCCGAATCGGCATCCATCAATGGCACGCTGGTGGGAAGGCAAGTATTGCTGAATCTGACAGCCGACGAAAGCCCCGTTTTACTTGACGGTACCAAGCTTTCTGTGGTTGTATTGTATGAATCAACGTATCTGGGTGGGGCAGGGATCTTGCACGGTGGAATACTAGATGAGGAAACATCGAATCCACCACGTCAGAGCAGTGCTGCCAAGCTATCGCCCAAGGGACGACTGATTGTGATTGTAGGCGACAACGTCCGCGAAGATTTGACCCGATGCATCCAAATTTTGGACAAGAAACCCAAACACGTCAAGCTTACTTCAGGACTTCTTAGCGCCGAAGTGGCATCTGTGCAACCATGTCTCTACAAAGCTGCTGGGTCGTTGCTACAGACTCTGGAGCCAACTTTGAGAGAATATGAGAACTGTACTGCTGCGTTCCATTTTGTTGGACGATCATTAGCGGGAGGAGTTGCCAATTTGGCAGCTATTATGTTGGATGGGAATCTGCCCCTGCCGTCCAAAATGCAACGGGAGCCACGCACGAAATCAAAAAAGAAAACAGTTCCTTTAGATGATCAAGACTCAGCAGCATACGAGACACGATTAAATGCGACGGCAACTGGCGAAAATAGCACTGCTTTTATTCCTCTCGAAAAATTGGGCAAAGATCGAACCTCCGCTGTCAGCATTGGTGCCCCTCCCTGTGTCTCGGCAAACGTTCAATCTGATTTCGTTATTGCAATTATGTACGGTGACGATGTGATTTGCCGTGCAACGCGAGCTGGCCTGGACCGGTTATTAAAGCGATCGAAAAAGGTACTGGCGAGCAAGGGATGGCTTGGTGGAAAACAACTCAATTTTATGACGGATGCTGTTTCCTTGACTGTGTCGAGTTTGAAGACTCATGCACACGGCAGCGAAGGCGAGGAATTGAGATTATCTGTTCCGGGACGGGCATACCTCTTGCGTCCCCGGCGACTGGGGGGCATGTGCAGCATTCATGAAGTCGGCAACCGACTTAAAGGAGGTCGTGAAGCCCTGCGAGCGCGCGTTCTTTGGCAGCTAGACGATATTCTCCTCAGTAAGAGTCTCTGGAAGCACCATCAGCTAACTTCCTATATTCACGGATTGGACCGAGTGCATTTGAGAGGGATTGTGGGCGAAGACGATGGGAGCGAATGAAGACTGGATTTAGTTTGATCGACAGGGTAAAATTTTCAAAATTATGACGTGCAGCATATTATTCTCTATTTGCTTGCATCTATTTGAGGTGCTACTGTTTGCTGACAGCATTTTCTGATTGGCAGGATCCCTCTTTTCTTGTCCAGCAAAGTAGCTTCTCTTTTAGGTCTTTCAAAGGAATTGGCTTGGATAGCCAGTCATCAAAACCCAAGTCCCTGTAGTCGCTTTGCTTCACACTAGCTGTTAGACCTAAAATTGGCAAATCAACAAATCCCAGCGTCCTTAACCGGCTTGTTGCCTCAACACCATCCATAACTGGCATTTGCACGTCCATGAGCACCAAATCAAATTGAGATCCATTCTCCTGTAATAGCATATCAATGGCAATCTGGCCATTCTCTGCTATTGTTGATGTATGGCCCAAGCGCTTGAGCATATTTGCAATGAGCTTCTGATTGACCCCATTGTCCTCAGCCACGAGAATGTGCAAGCCAGTACTTTCCTCTCGCTTTTCGTCAACTTCAACTTTTCCAGCTTCGTTGTCAGCGTCCGGCCTTGATACCGGCACAGCAGGTAAAAGGAACCAAAAACTAGATCCTTTTCCCAACTGGCTATCCACACCTATTTCACCGCCCATTGATTGAACTAATAATTGACAAATTGACAAACCTAATCCAGTCCCACCAAAATTACGAGCTACTGACAGTGTCCCCTGGTTGTATTTTTGAAATACTAACTTCTGGTGTTCTTCACCGATCCCCACTCCTGTATCTGATACTGTGTATTTGACCCATTTCTGATTGGACTGACAAGCTGTTCCTTCACTGATAGTGGATTGATGTGTGTGTTTCTGGACAAATTCATCCATACTGTCCAATGTGCAAGTACGGACTTGGATTCCACCACGTTTAGTAAATTTGAGGCTATTTGAGAGTAAGTTCAGAAGTATTTGGCGTAAACGATTTGGATCTCCCAGCAAACGATACGGGATGTTTTTGTCCCAGTCAACTTTTAGGCTTAGCTTCTTCTCTCTACAGGCAGTTTGCACTGCAGCCACAGTTCCACGGGTCACGCTTAGTGGCTCATATGGAATGGATTCAATTTTCATTTCTCCTGCTTCCAGCTTTGAGTAGTCTAGAACATCATTGATGACAGTCATAAGACCTTCAGCACTGGATTGCAACAGTTTCACAAAGCCTTTCTGCTCTTTTGTTAGTGGCTCTGTACCATTCAATAAATCGATAAATCCAATTACTTGATGCTGTGAAAAGAAAAGAATTAGAAAGCAAAGTAAGAATTAATTTGGTTGGATTAATTGACACCTGCAGATACTACTTTCAAAACAAGGGAACAAACCAGGTGCACTTACCAGTGGAGTCCTAATTTCATGGGCCATGATGGCAAGAAACTCCGATTTTTGCAGGCTTGCTTCTCTCTCTTTTCTAGCTATCTGGGCATCAGATTTATCTTGGGCATTGTACAGAAATACATGCTTGCCAGTGACAGGATCAGTCGTTTTTCGCAACTGTACTTCTGACCATTCTGTTTTACCATAGCAAGTTGTACTGTAAAGCTCGGCCTCAAGTTGAATGAGTTGATCTGGTGCGTTGGAGATAGCGGCCAGAGCTTCTTGGGCAACTCTGGGATTGACAAATCGTTGTGTGAAATCATCGTTCGGGCATACCACCTTTTCCTCTTCATTATCATTCACCATTAAAGCAGCGTCTGTGGTTGTTGTCGCCGGTGTTTCTAAAGATGGCGTTGGAGGCCCCGACGGCAATTCTGCCCATGTATTCTGAAACATCACTTGTCCCTCCATATCAAACTGACAAACCGCCATGGGTAAATGCCGCAACATTTCAACTGCTCTCAATGATTGGGACTTTAACGTTTCAGTTCCATGCAAAATTCCGTGTACTAAAATACAATAGTGCCCGTCACTGTCAAGCCGAATACCTGTGCAGGTAACATGAACTGTCTTGGCATCTCCTTTGGGGAAAAAAGTCCAATGATCTGACGTGCTACCTCCTTTTTCGATCTGTGCTTGAATTTGATCGTTCTTGCGTATCGTTGATTCGGACATTTTGGTCATATCTCGTGCATAAAATGCCTCGAGAGATTCAGCATTCCACAGTTCTAAGCCCGCCTTATTGGACCATCGGAACCGGCGCTCTATATAATCGAAAATCCATACCGGCTGTTTGAGTAGATTAAATAATTCCAATTGTTTCGTGGACACAATTTCGACGGGTTCTGCGGGGCTTGCGATGGCTGTCTCATCTTCAAGGCCAAAGGCGGGAACGACATTCTTGTCGTCAATCGCTGTATAACTGCCGCCTTTGACACGCAGAGTCTGGTGTTGGCGCGCCATTGTGACTCCTTTGTGAAATGATTATGGTATTATTCGTGCCGTCGTGGGCAGAGTCGTGGGTGCGTACCGTCGGAAGTTGTGTCGTCAAATACTGTAATAGGTTTCGTCTTCTTATGGACGAGGCTTTCTTTTGGAGTATTCTATTGTCGATGCTACTACTAGCAGACAGAGATGGTTCAATTGGAAAGTGCGCAGTTGCTTATTATTATTTCAGCAGGAATCTGCTGCAGTTGCGAGATGCTGTGGCTGGCTACTACTACTAGTAAACTCCTCCACATATATCCAAGAACTTGTAATTATTTGCTTGTTTGGCTATGGTTACGACTGTACCGTTTGCCAGTGTAAATGCTCTAGACCCCCTACTAGGTAGTACAGCTACTACCGGTATCTGGTACTAATAGCTACGGTAGTAGTGGTAGACTAAGTCTGGTACCTGGTAATGGCTAATAGTACCAGGTACCAGGTACCACCCGAGTACCAGTATGTCACTGGCTGAGATATTACTACTACTACTTGTAGTACCAGTAGTAGTTACCAGTAGTACCAAACAAGAAGTGTACCTGGTACCTGGTACTGTAGTAGACCGATGTTTGTTGCCTGAAGGAGAACAAGAATTATTTATTGGAATGAGCAATTTCAACTACAGTACCTGGTACCTGGTACCAATACCAGTACCAGGTGCCAGGGTACCGTAGTATCTGGAAAAGCTGTTAGGCTACCACTAGCTACTACTAGTAGCTCGTAGTCTCTACTAGTGGTAAGTAAGTAACTCATGATTTACTACGTTACTAAACTAGCTAGGCTAAGTGAGTAATTGGGTGAAACCACAAAGGGCCACCCTCGTAGCAGGACGACAGCG
>Ga0210036_1001941_pt1 | contig 22630 bp, 12 predicted proteins | sample CryGeymeta201515_FD_185469 | JGI IMG/M metagenome (GOLD analysis project Ga0210036, IMG submission 185469) | Groundwater microbial communities from Crystal Geyser aquifers in Utah, USA - Crystal Geyser metaG 2015-15 (SPAdes) (version 2) | ecosystem: Environmental > Aquatic > Deep subsurface >...
TGTGATTTTTCAATATCCCGGAATTGGTGATCACTAAATCGTCAAACAAGCCCGGGATTTGGATATCCCGGGAAATTGGTGCACAGCCCCGGGAATTTTCCATATCCCGGGAATGGTGATAACAGATGTGTTGATGTTGTAAGTTCGTTTTGGAGGAACTTTGATCTAACGCGAACCTTAAATAGTCCCAGGATAACCCAAGTTGAACAGTTACTGCCTGCTGGCTGACTGTAGTTTGTACTGCGCTGTCAATGCCCACCATTGCACACACCACCAACCTATCAACTAACTGAAAACTGAACATCTCATTATTTGGCCAGGAATAGGCGCGTTTGTATTCCCTGAAGCAGATGTGAATCTTGTTCGAAATTCTTGATTTCGGAATTTTTACAGGACGTCGACCACGGTGACGACAGTGAAGCGTTTGAAAGCAGCTTTTACCACCCGAGGTGTCCCTGCACGTGGACTTCTTGTCAACAATAAAGAGTTTTTTTATGATGGCTTTCCGGTGGATCCCAAACAGCTCCATTCACAGTAAATTCACAGTAAGTTCAGCAGCAATCAAAGACCTTTTCGTTCTAAAAAAAATTCGAGGGGAAGACGCAGTAAAATTTTTTACAAAAATATTAGTGTCTTGCGGTCGTTTATTGTTGACTATAGGCATGGATTCGCAAATACTAAACATATTATATTGCACCCTATGCGTGTCTGTGTGTGTGTGAGTGTGTCTGTGTGCGCGCGTGGTTTAGTTTTCGCAAATCCAAATATTGAGACCGTACTTGCATGGTTGTTGGCTCCGTTTTGTTTTTTTACTGGTCTTGCCGTCCTTGTCTCTTGCAGCCGCAGAATCTGTGACACAGTTCACTACTTGTCCCGCATGAACGGTCCGAGGATCAGGAGACCCATCTTTTCGGATGTTACAAAATACCACGGCACGTCCTGCTTTGGGCGACACTTGCAAATGCTGGCATTCCGGAAAGTACGTGCATCCTCCTGCCTCCGGGGGCAGATCGTTGAGGTAACAAAAAATTGTCACTAATCGTCGTTTCACTACGACAGACTTGGGTGGAAGTGCTACCTCTCCCGTACTTTCATCCAAATCACCCATATCGTGATGAATCCCAAAGAATTGTCCTGGTGCATATCGGACCAACTGGAGGGGTTCAATTTGATCTGTGCTAAAATATCCCAGCAACGAGGCTGCTTTGGTTTCAATGGCTGCTACTTTGGCATTTTCTTGCTTGGCAAAACTGAGAAAAGTAGATGTTCGGTGCTGATCGTCCAGTAGGCTCTTCCCGTCTTCTGGACTGGTGCTGTCCACAAAAGACTTTTGAAATTGTCGTTGATTGAGCCGAATTCGTTGGTGCAAATACTGCAAATCAGTTGCCGACAAAAAATCGTCAATCATGTAAATATTGGGAGCCTCAAAGACTTTGTTAAGGGTAATGTTACCAATGTTCAAAGTGGTCAAGGTATTGGTTGTAGGAGGTGCAGTTGTTGTTGTAAGCTTTTCTGGAGAAGGTCGATGGCGTTTGTACTTTCGCTTTTGTCGTTGTCTCTCCTCGAAAAAGAGTTCTTCCATTCGATGATATTGCAAGGCTCCATTCCGATTAGGTGACAGCTGGATACGGTTGATGTCTCGACCAGAACGGCGTGGAGTTGGTTTATTAGCTTCAGTGATGGTTGTGGAGTTTTTCTGTGGAAGATCTTGCTCGGATAAGTTGGCAACGGAAGAAGAAGGGAATTCCTTGCCGCTTTTTCCTTTGCTCTCATCATCATCAATACATTTTACTGTTTGCTTGTATATCGAAGAAGTTGCCATTTTTCTATTATTTGTTAAAAGATGATGAAGCTTGTTGTGGGATAATAGTAGAGTCGTCTACCAGGTAGTCTACCTCGCAACTCGCAAGAGATTCTCGTGTTTTTGTTTGTTGTTGGCATTGGTTTGATTGCGTATCTGAGGGTTGGGGTTTGTTGCCGTCAGTTTCATGACGCATGAAAATGCGAGACGGGTCCGGTCCGGATGCGGAACAGCTTGAAAAAACAAGCAGACAGGTCCAAATACAGAACTGCTTTTGTGAGAATCAGGCCCCGATGTAGACCTGCTTATCATCAAGTCTGCTACCTCGATAGGATGTTGTTGAACCAGAGACAGACAGGTGGGAATTCTCAACGTCAGTTCACACACCCTTGAACACTGAATGATAAATCAAAAACTATAATATCAAGTTGTGACCAAAAAATAGGAACTCGCGTGGGGGACGGGGCGCCTTCGCGCTCTTGTAAAATTCGACGATACCGGCTACAGTAAGGGTTCCTTGTGTTTCATGCAGTTCATCAGCCAACTCTTTTCGGCTCCCTTAGACTTGCATCTGGATCTGTACATTTCTGGAGTTTGCTGCAATAGTGGACACCGAAAGAAGCCCCGTTCCCTCTTTAAGTTGCAACATAGAGTAATATCAATAGTTACTTTGTGCAAGTGAAAATGACCACCAATATTCAATACCAGCACGAATAATAATTACTTTCTAGAAAATATTTGTATGAATTGTGAATTGTAATAAAAGCAGTTAAGATACCTCCTACTAGAAAAGTTTCCACGCCCCACGAAACTCTTCAATATTGATCTTTCTCCTATCCATCTGGCTATCATAGCCGTTATAATGTGCCGAGCTGTTCTTCTCGCCGTTATCGTATGAATGGTACGCTTCCTGTATCCATGCTTCGTCGTCTTCATCTTCGTCCATTTTAGATTGCGCTGCAGATACCAAATTCTTATTATTATTTACGAATGAGGAAGACAGTCGCATCGTTTTCGCCTCCAGGAACGATAAAATGGCAAAGCACGCCTTGAGATTCAACTGCAACATATCATGGTCGACTCGCGCTAAGAACATGGCCAGCTTTGGCTTGACTTGGATCTGTCCCAACAGTACTCGACTCATCCACTTGGGGCCATCAAACGGTAGTATGTTTGGTTGTGACTGTATTTGAGGCAACACCGATCCTCCGCGATATCCGATGCAAATCAAGTAACGTTCGGCTGAAGCAGGACGACTGCTGACTGGCTTTAACACTTTCAGACATTCAAAGGAGTCGTACAATTCTTGCATAACGCACTGTAACACACCCGATGTTGTCTGGCACCCTAGCAGCTTAAGAACGAAAGATCCCTTGGGTCTCAAAAGACTCATTGCAGCGGCCGCTTGACAGACAACCAGTTTCTGTGTCATGCATTCCGGATGATCCACATCACGCTGAGCATCCACGCCGCCGTCGGCCACAACAAGATGTACTCGTCCCCGCACAGCAGGTTCCACCAAGGATGGACATTCCGGATGGTATTGCGTGGCCATTATTTTTTGTTGCAGCGACTGAATGTTTTGCCATTGAAAAATATCACCAGTTCCATCGGCTCCCTGATCAATAGTGTAGTGAACTCCCGTAAGACATCCATGACTACCTCCCAACAAGAGCGGTCCCTGTGTCAGCTTCCATGGTGTTCCGTGTCCCTGATCATTCTCGCCGACCAGGGACATTCCGAATCCCCGACATCCCCGTCGACTGATGCCACTGGTAATGGAATGGCAAAATCGTCGTAAAATGTACTCGCTAAAGCCACCCGGTGCAGCACAAAGGTCAACAAAATAAAAACTTTCTTCCGAACTTGCTGTTGCTACAGCGGTGGTGGCGGCGGCGGCAACATTCAACCCTAATGTTGGCAACGACTGGGTCAAGCCAAAATTCAAAGCAGCATCCATATTGGCCAGTTTTATGGCCGATCGATTTAGAAATAGACCATGATTCAATCCACCGTATCGAGTTTCACCCAAAATTTCATATGGATTACAAGCCGAACGAGCCTCGCAAAATTCATCTTGCGCGGTCCGTTCTTCTACCTCCCACGATTGGGTAAAGTTGTTGTTGCTGTTGTTGTTATTGTAATTGTTGGTAGCTTCAGCACACTGTGCCGCTGCCGTTTGAAAACGGCGCTTGACTTGCTGTAATTGTTGTTCCAAGACCTGACACTCAGCGTGATACTCGTGGAGACTACTATTACTACTAGTAGTAGTAGTAGTGTTGCCAATAACAACAATATTGTCAGGATTGCCATCACGATGGTTCGTATTGTCGTACGAATCAAGCACTATTTCAGGTGCAGAAAAAGTGGAAGAAGGAGAACAGATTGAAGGAATTTCATAGAACCAATCATGACGCAAAAGGTGATTGGAAGGACAATCGTCCGACGTGATCTGGTCGTAACAATCCCGATTGTTGTACGACGACGCCGCTGCCGTCGGCTGCTGCTGCTGCTGCTGTGTCCACGGAAAGCTGCATCTTCTCTTGCTACTTCGAGGATGATCTGGGTCGTAATGATTGATGAGTGTATCATTGTAGTTGGCATTCTTGAACACCTTGATATTCCCTTCCCTCGTAGTCACCGTTTGTTGCAATCCCAAGATGGGATCTGCTGATGTTGTTACTGCTGCTGCTGCTGCTGCTGCTGCTGCTGATTGGTTTTGCTGGTTGTTGCTCTTGCTGATATTGTTGTTGTTGTTGTTGCTGCTTTCACTGAGAACCACCATTGGCTGGCTCATTTTAGTGCTGGACACAGTGTACTCGTATGCTTCCTTCTCTCTCTGCAGACATGTACAATAATTAGTTCCTTTATACGGCAGCACTCCTTTCCATACCAGATCTTGTTGATGAGTGTATTCTTTTCTTCAATGTGTCTGTCTATACTCCCTAGCTGCCATTCTTGAAGCTATTCGGAGCACGCAGTTTGGGTGGTCGGTCGTTGTCGTCCATTCTTGTCTTTTAATAATAAGGTTCGCACTCTGAGAAACCGTTCAAGAAAAGATATCCTACACTCTCTAGCGATCAGATGGTCCAATAAATTCATGCATTCAAATAGCTAGACACTGACACCTTTACTAGGGAGTGTAATTCCATAATCATAATAATAATATTATGATATCATCCATAATTGCAATTGAAACAACGTACTCCAGTTTCAATTACACGACTACTACCTGACTACTATTGTATCAAACTAGAGTAGTCTGGTAGCTACGACGAAAATCTTGTGACGCAGTATGCTGTGCTCGGCGAACCATCATTATATTTTGTTTGTGGTGTCACGTTTTGTGAACAAATAATGTCGTCAAATAAATTGAGCGCATTGAACAGCAAGACTACCTCCTATGATTCGAATGAGACGACAGATGATGTGCATGCAGATATGCTTGGATTGAAATTGCAAAAAGAATGCTGCGAGCAAAATCTGAAAGAATTAAAAATAAATTATAAGTCATGGACCAAGTGGGGTGCTCACGAGATTGCTTCCTATTTGGAAACGACAACTAGTTTGGAACGAATCGGTTTAAAACACCACCCGAGCAGAGTCGACGAAGATGGTATCGACCACGACGATGTCGACAACGATGATGATGCAAGACGAGACGAAGAATATACCATGACATCCGCGCGAACCTTGGCGTGTCTTTTGGGAGCCTTGGTTTCAAACCCACACAACAATCTCAAGAGTTTGGAACTGGATACCTTGACACTGGAAGAAAAATCTATAGTACCCTTTTGTCAGTTATTGCATTCGTCCTTGACCCTGGAAGAGCTGACTATCCGCAAAGGATTCCAGAGTGTTCCATCAGATTTTACACGAGAACGTGTATCAACAGCTTTTCAAGGCGACAGATCCTTGCGCAAAATCGTCTTCTGTTTGGTTCCTGCTCATTTCTGTAATTTTGTGCTGAAGGAACTGGCAGTTGAATGATCCCCAAAGTTGAAGACAATATCATTTCACAATACTTTTTCATACCCTACCGAAGACGGCGAAGGTAACCCATTCAACCCGAAGAAAATTGAAATTACAGGATTGGAAATCTTGCTCAAGTCTCCAAAGTGCACTGTGGATTGTCTCCAATTTACCAATGTTGGCCTGCAATCTTGCAGTACAGAGGCTTTATTCCGAGGGTTATCCACAAACACCAGCGTCAACACCTTGCAATGCTGTACAGCCTGTATATTTGATGAAGAGGTTCTTGGCCGGATCTTCAGTGAGACGACAGGTCTTCAAAGCCTTCGTCTGAGCTGTGCATTATTAAACAAGCCAACATTCGACGGCATTCGAGCCTTGCGGAACAATACGTCCATCACAACATGTGTCCTAACAGGGCTGACAAAAGGATGTGGTGGTACTCTGCGCGATGTCCTTGCCAACAATCACAAAATACGAATTTTAAAACTGGATGGGAATCATCATTGGCAAGGTCATTTCCACATTTCCGGGGGAATGCTGGAAAATGATGATATTCAGTTAATAGCTGCTGGACTTAAGTCAAATCATTGCCTGGAAGATATTTGTTTGGAGGATTTGAACATAGACAGGGATGGCCTGGGATACATAGCCGATGCTATGTGTCCACGAGAGGAACATCTAGATCGAACGTTTTCATTAGTTCGTTTATCCATCACATCAAATGTCATTGTTGACACTGGCCTCCTTCCGTTTGCTCGTGTCATGGGCATGCCTGGTTGCCGGCTTCAGTCATTTCAGTGTGGCTACCAGCTATCCTCGGCACATGCAACTGGGCTCATCAGCCTTATGTCTGCTCTTGCTGAAAACAAGTCTCTAGAAACCTTACAAATAGAGGCAACGAGAGGCGCAAACGAGACGATATATCTTGGTTATTGGAGTGCTGTACAATCCTTTGCCGATTGTCTTTTCAAAATCAAGTTTTTGCGACGACTCATTTTGGATTTTGGCATGGACCCAGAATTGCGCTTTGAGTCTTCTGGCTTCAAAACAATATGGGCCGATTTGCTGAAGGGGTCGAAGGCAAACACAAGTTTGGAACATCTGGAATTTGGAAGAGAAGTGTACCGATCTCGGACGCCCCGTGAAAAGAGTGAGTTGTTAGCATGGTGTGAGTCTACAGCTTATGCAGGTTTGCTATTGGTGCTAATCTTTTCGCCAATTTTGCCTTAATTTATCAATGAACTTGAAATGATAGCATACTGGGCACAGTTATCTTTTTATGGAATGCGCAACAAGCTTAACCACTGGATGGAGGAACTCGATACCCGTCAGGAACAGCAGCAGCAGCAGCAGCAGCACGATTCTTCCCAGCTATTAGAGCGACTTGAGATATCAAGATCACTCTGCAATGGTGCCATGGAGACGCAGAAACCATGGACACTGCCAATCTGGAGAGGATTTGCTAAACGAACGAACGATCTCAACCAGCTGTCGCTCGATTACATTTGCTTGCGTCGCGTACCGCATCAGATAGTAGTGGAAACATAAGACTATTACACAGACCAGTCAACACAAAGCCGTACGGATCTGCTTCGGGTGCTATGTTTGATCTACAATTTACAGATTTTCTTAGTCCGCTAAATGTTTTAAGAATCGATCTCCAACTGTGTTGACTTATCCCACTCATGGAATAACAATTGCTGCAATATTGCATTCTGGGCATCGCCTCGTGTTGGCTTGTTCGTATATCTTCTATTAGAGTTTGCCGTCGATAAAGTTTTCAGGAGAGAAAATGGTTTAGAACTCCGAAACGTCATCATCCTCGTCCGAGGACGACTCGGGATGGACCGAAGGGTCCGAATCATGGGCATTGCTCTCATCATCGTTTTCGTCGTCGGAAGATAAAACAATGAGAAGTGAATCATCTTGCGTTGGTTGCTCTGGCACAGACAGCACTTTCTCCAGCTCTTCTTTTGCGTTAGACTTCGCTTCGTCATTCATGCAAGCATGTTGACAATCCTCCAAAGAAGCCTGGGGATATTCAATTGCCTTGTCTCTGTCCACGGGTAAACCATGTTCACCGGACGCAAAGTAGAGCCCAAGCGCATATGCACCAAGATCGCAACCTTTCCCAGCAGCAGTACCGAGATAAACCAGACCGACTGCCTTGTTTCGTTTTACACCTTCTCCCAACACCAACATGTCTCCCATTTCAGCAAGTGCACAAACACTCCCAGCGAATTGCGCGCGCTTGAACCACTGGAATGCCTTCTTGAAATGTCCACGTTCATAGTAGCTACTAGCAAGCCTTTCCATTGATTTCACATCGCCTTTCTCGGCCTCAGCTGTCAAAACTTTGATGGCTTTTTCTTGTTGTTCTTTCGCCTTCCAGCTGACAGCCAAATCACCAGAGATTGTTCCACCATTAACCAACATTTCAATAGTGTGCTTATGCTGACGAGCTGGAACCATCTTCTTCCCTATCTTCTCTCTAGTCATGGGAGACGTACAGTCTTTGGCAGTTTGCGTCTTAAAATATGCCTCAATGGCCGCGCTTTCGTAAATTTGGCCATCCTCCGCCATAACGGGATGAAATGGCAATTCAAGAGAAATAGGACATTTGAGACTGTCAGCGATGGATCCTTTTTGAACCGTTGCTGGTGTCGATGCTACGCTCTGTTTTTTTTTTTCTGCGTAGGCTCTTTTTCTTGAATCGAGCCATTCGCTTCACTTTTTCGTTTTTCTCGGCGGTTGGAGATTGTTGGATGTTCGCTGGAAGAGACAGTAGTATGAACAAATATACTACTGTATTTTCCAGGATACTCAAGATTTTCAATTAGGAGCATTTTGAAAAATATTTTGGAGCGTTTTAGGAGCTTTTCAATTAGGAGATTTTAGGAGCATTTCATTCTTGATTAGGACCTTTTCATTTTCAATTAGGAGCATTTTGTTCTTGTTCTCCTAGATATTAAGTAGTATCATTAGGAGCATTTGATTTTTAATTATGAGCGTTTGATTTTCAATTAGGAGCGTTTGCTCTTTGTCACAACCCCTAAACGCTCCTAATTAAGAGCGTTTTAGGAGCATTATGGAAAAAATTTAGGTGCATTTTAATTATGGCTCTCTGCTACCTGTTCTTCCTGTGGACAGACGAATTAGGCTGGAACGTTGGAGTAAGACCAAATGTCGTCGTTTCAGGTTGTCGTCCTTTGTCACTCGACAAACCAATACTAATTATTTTCCTTGTCGAGGACACACCACCAGCCTTAGTGGGAACCGGAGCTGGAGCGTGCATTTGCTTGACACGCATGTCAGCTGTCGGGGTTCCTTCTTTAAGACTGCTCATTTCGAATTCATCTCCCGCACGGGGGAGATCAGCAGCTGAGATCTTATTATCCATACTGCTCATTTCTATCTATTGTAATCTCGAGAGATGACATTTGGCGACATTGCAGGTGCTCGCAGCGTGGAGAAATTTCGAAAAATGTGTTAGCATCAAGTCGAACACAATGCTGACGGGAATTGGGTTATCTCTCTTAAGATACTCCGAGATTCTTGCATGGTTTGAGCGTTGGAAAGCGATTGAACCGGCGTTCTACCATTCGTGTTCGCCCTTTTGAATAATACTTCTACGAAGGAACAAACGCTTGTGCATAAACCGGTCTTTCGTTTTCTCATTTTCGTCAACTTGATTTATGGGATGCATTTTCGAGTTAGCCGACAGGCTCCGAAAAAAAAAAAATCTCGACAGCCCATTCTACTCCAAAATACTTGCTGCAATTGGACCACGGAACAGAGACTGGTTTCAATGCAGCAGATGACAGATGTTATGTATATTTTATCTAACATCTATTAATGAAATATTCAGGCTTTAAGTACCTCAGATGAGGTTCGAGTTTTCCTCCCTAAAAACTTCGGACGACCTGTCGGTAGCAATCTCGATTTGCATCTGGAAAAATTCCTCGTCCATCATTCCGAGACCAAGACCCCAGCGATCTTGAACAAGTTCTCCCTGAAAGGAGTCTTCCTCGATCGGGCAGATGATGCGACAACGGGGACAAATGGTGTATCTGGCGTTTGCGATACAATGCAGGCGTCTTTCGCACCCGAAACAAGCCAGGTTGGTGCAAAAGTTGTCTGCAACCGCAGCTTTCGTCGCATCTTTTCCTCTCAAAGGTACACTCAATCCAGGGCAAACTTCAATCACTGGAAAATCGTTAGATGGAGCCCTCTGTGGCCTTGCAGGCGGTCGAGGGCTGGGTTTTCGTTCTTCCATGGGCGGCAAGTCCATAATTTCGGGAAAGGCAGAAGCAACATTCTTTAAACGACTGTCGGGGAAAGGAGGAGATGGTAGAGTAGACCTAGGGCTTGCGCTACTTTCACTTTCGCAACTATTCTTTTGGGTCAAAGTGAAACTTCTTTCACCGCAAAGACTGGTACGATGTCGCTCTGCAAGTATCTTTAGGAAGGGTTTGTTCAAGGCCATTGAAGAGAATCGTGGCGGCTTGACTCGGCCATCATCGAGAACTGGACTGAAAGCTTCGGCGGATCGTTCAGTCTTCCTGACAGGACGTCGGCCACAGGGTCGTTGACTAAAGGAGTTCTCGCTCGAAGTTTCATGTATCGAAGAGAAGAGGGATCTCTCTGATTCTTGAGGTGCAATCTTCACAAGTGACGGAATCTGGTGCATTCTTCGCTGTTGCTGTTCTTCCAGACAATGTTGAATGCTGGAGTAGGCACCTGTCAGCTTAGCAGAAGTAGGCGACTTATCGACTGTAGCTTTGTCAATCTCATTCCACCTATCATTTTCTTTTCTAAAATGCAACTGCGGGCTAGCCAGACTGTGCTTGGTCTGGATGACCGCCTTTTGGTGCGGATGCGGCTTTTCTAAACCTCTGGTTCTAAACTCACACTGTCGTTTCTGCTGCTTTGTAGTGTCACCAGTCAGGAGATTTAAAGGACTATCGGCCATTTCCAGGCAAGTCTGATTAATTTTGCCTGAAGTATGCCAATGAAGTAAAGGAGGAAAGGGTGCAAAGAAGGGAACTGGTGAGGCAATGATTAATGATTGGGGGCCATCGCAACGAGCAAACCCCTTCAGGTATTTGTAGTTAGCTTCGATTGGCCTGTTCACTTACGGATAGATAATTTCCGTTCGTATGGACTTGGAATGCCGATTGTAGGTGAAGCAGGATCGTACCATCGGCTGCGCCCTTCACTCTCATCCATGACGGTCATGGCTGATGAATACGAGTCTCGATGTCTGAGTCTTTCCGCTGCAGGCAATGGTAGGGGGTCTTCCGCTATTGTTGGGGATAGCGGGATAGCTGTGATGGTTCTCGCTGCATTTTGAACAAGCGCTAAGTATGTTGAATTTATAAGATAAATGAGGCGGAAAGTGAGGATGAAGGTGGTAAGTTGTTACCCTATCGAGAAAAAAAATGAAAAAATGAGGTTAGTGCGCAAGTCTTCACACATAACAGGGAGCTGCAGCTCCTCCTAGTGGTAGGTATTGGAGTAAATTTTCCAAGCTGTATGATGACCCTTCAATACTAGAGTACGAGTGGCGGTATACGACTAGTAGCGAAACTACGTAGAGTTCGATACTCTTGTACGGAGGTCACTTCGGCAAAAATGTATTAAAGCCACCTCTGAATGTGTTCATCAGCAACTTAATAAACTTATTCACCTCTGTATACCAGGTAAGCATTTCAGTCGAAAGATGACGGAAGGACGACCCACAAGAGTGTCAAAAATAAAGGATTAATTTAGTCACACAAGATCATGACATGACATTTAGCCATTTTTTGTCACTGGTTTTTGAATGATAGTCGGAGTAAATTTACCGCGACCGACTCATCACGCAATAGACAAGGATTCGATATAAGCCCCTTATTACCAACTCCAATTACGTGGTACCAGGTATGTAAGTTTATCACTCAGTTTGGCACAAGTGTGAATGCCAGGATATTGTATTAAATTTTAGAAAAATATAATACTACCAGGTACTACTAGTCTACTATCAGGTACTAGCTACAGTAGTAGAAGACTACCGGTACTATAGTAGATTAGCTACTGGTAGCTACAGTAGTAGTTTTCGGCCAATGTGAAGGCATCACAGTGCTTGATTCTTTATTCTTGAGGCCTGACGAAGGTGAAACCCAGCACGACCAAAATGAGACAGTCAAACGAGAGAAACAGTTTGCAAGCCATAAAGCTGAAGGAATCGAAAAGGGCTATTAATGTTTTACTCCCACTTCCTTCTTCTACTACTCCTTCTACTACCTGGTACTAGCTAGTAGTACTAATAATGCATTCGCAAGGTAAATTGTTGTTGGTCATGCTATTCTAATAGTAGTAATTACAGTACCAGGTAACCAAGAAGGGTTTTCCGCGGTCCCGATTGTGGACGGAGCGTGCCCAGAATCATCCTCACCCAACAAGTCCAGCAGGCTACACACCACGAAAGAAAAATAATGTCTTTGTAGATGATCCTTTATTACCCTTCGCAGATTGATGGGTGCCGTCCCGCCAGCAAATGCAGCAACCATCCGACCATCAAAACTACCGTATTCCAAGTAAATCTGAGTGGAGAAGTAGACTAGCTAGCTACTGGTAACAGTACATTAATAATAATCCACGAATGCCTGTACGAGGTACCTGGTACAGTACCAGGTACCAGGTAGGAATCCCGCCAAATAATGGTTGCTCGACTGGATTCACGGGACCGACTTCTAGACAACTTGTGGTACCAGGGTACAACTAGACTAGCTACTCTAGCTAGGAGTAGTAGTCTAGTCTACTGAAAAAAGATTCATCATGAAGATTCGAAAGCACCATTCACTAGACTACTGGAAAAGTTACAAGAAGGCATGATGAAATGAGGCTAAAGTAGGCCTACTACACTCACAACAAATGAGAACTACTCTACTAGGGTAAGTATTTAAGCAGCAAATAATGTGTGTGACCTATTTGAAGAAGGAAATCTGTGCAACGGTCGGATTTCTCCTTAAATAATACTAAAAATGTACTCGACTCACATACATTTTCAGCCTTAGTATTGGCAGTCTCCCTAAATGTTGATATTCAATAGCTTTTGAATTGTAGGAGTAGCACAAAAGTAATTAAGTAAGTACCGTGCTAAACTAGTAGAGAGTAGTTTTAGCAATGCAAACCAATAATTATTTATGCCATCCCACTTCACTCCACCAAGGACGACAGGACCGATGCTGCTCAGCATTGCCTACTCTAGTAACTACTGTGGTTCTACTTGCGTGTTGTCAATGGTGAAAAGCAAACATGGGTACCAGGTATTCGACAAAATTTATAAATTTTCTAAAAAAAATAAGGAAAGCATAAAAATAATATATATTATATCTTCTGCCTTCCATAAATTTTTCTTCTATACAACTAACTTGAATTCTCAAACAATAGTCCAATGAACTGTCCTCGTCCTGGCCAACCAAAACCTTATGGAAGAATTCACGATAAGCTTCAGCTCTCTGAAAGCCTCATCGACGATGTTCCTTCGCTCCGCCGAAACCTTGGTTGCGACGACCCAATCGGAAACTGGCAAGACGTAGCGGGTGATATCGATGTATATCAGTTGAAAAGTTGCATCCCTCAAGATGACCGCATTGCATTTTATACGCCATCCAAAAACGAATGCGGGCAGCAGTACGATGCTCTCACCTACCGCGAACTTCACACCGAATTCGAACAATGTCCTCGATTTCCCGCTGGATCTAACGTTGCCATTGTGATTCCGGTAGAGCAAATGGCAGAAATGGCCATGGCTCTTTTGTCGACGATTGCCGCAGGGGCAGTGGCCGTACCACTCGATCCGCGTATGTCGGCAACCAGAATTCTAGAAGCGATGCAGCAACTCCAGTGCAACTCATTGATTGCACCAGAATCCATTCTTTTGGAAAAGAATCTTTTTGAAAAGACGTCCGACGAGCTGTACGTGGTTCATCCATCCTTGCTCGAGTCGGCAGATGTTGAGGCCGGTCCGTCGTCTTTTTTCTTGAACGGCGTTCATGACGTTCGTATTATACTGGGAGGACGTTGCGGTCGGCTCAGCTGGACGGTACTGAATAAGACATCGATCGGCGAGGCATCCTGGAAACCATCAGTAATTACTCACCAAGACAGCGATCGCAACGACATGTCTCCCGGCAGCCCAGCAATGTTATTGCGAACATCCGGAACAACATCAACTCCCAAGGTTGTTCCCATTTCGCATTCGATGCTCGTCTATGGTGCCATCAGTATTGCAGCAGCCCTCCAACTTCAGCGACAAGATTGTAATGCCAACACAATGCCTTTCTACCACATTGGTGGTATCAGTTGCAATTTGCTGGCTGTGCTTGTGAGTGGAGGTTCCGTGTTGTTTGCTGGGCCATTGACGGATCCAAATAGCTTTCTGGATCACTTGATTGACCAGCCTAAAGAAGATGGAGATCTTGTTCCCGTGCCTACTTGGTACTACGCAGGGCCGTCCATGCACAAAGCCATTGTTCTTATGGCGGAAGCGAAGTGGAATTCCAGTAAAGACTCCCTGTCAAATAGCCTCCGGTTCATCCGGTCAGCCTCCGCACATCTGAATCACGACTTAGCCTTGCGCATGTCAACTATATTTCAGTGCCAAGTCATTCCTACATACGGGATGAGTGAAGCCATGCCAATTTGCTCCAGTGCTCCCATTGATGTCAGGAATGATCCACCCTGTGAAGTCATTGATTCTGTAGGCTATCCTGCTGGTACCAGTGTCTGCATTGTAGACCCAGAAACTGACACAGTGTTGAAGCATGGATCCGACCAAGTTGGCGAGATTTGTGTCAAGGGACCAGGCGTCATCACTCATTACATTGGATTGGACGAGTCGAAAACTCACTTTGATGGCTGGCTTCGTACTGGTGATAGAGGTATGCTTGACAAAGCCGGGAGACTTTTTATCAAAGGCAGAAGTAAAGAGATGATCAAAAGAGGTGGCGAGCAAGTCTGGCCAAATGAAATTGATGATGTTGTTGAAAAAGTGCCTGGAGTTACAACAGCTGTGGCTTTTGGCGTTCCCAATGAACTGTGGGGAGAAGAAGTGGCTGTGGCTGTAGTTGTTCAAGACGAAGCAGCCATCCACGATCAAATGTATTTGGATTCATTGCAACGGCTCATCATGAACACTTGCGAAGAGAAGTTGGATGCTTTATCCATGCCCCAACAAATCAAGTTCCTTGCATCCACCAGTGAACTACTCCGTGGATCTACAGGCAAATACATCCGCTCCAAGATGGCAGGGTATCTGGGAATGCACGCTGTAGACACTGGAGCACTCCGCGTGTTGACATCTGCTAGTCAAATTCACGCCTCGACCAGCGTGGTTCCATCTTTGGAGAGCAATGATGTCGAAGCAACGCAAGGTGTCGAAGGTTGTAGCTGGCAAGCTTGGCTGCAATCAAAAAGCAGCTGTGACGGAAGCAGAGTCATTCCGTCAGATGCATTGAATGGCGTGCGCTTTCTAACTGCATGTTTTGTAGTGCAAGTACACGTAGGACTCTTCCCAAATTTGACATGGGTCAAGCTTCAAGGATACCAACCTAACATGATGATTTTCTTTGGTATAGGCTCCATCCAGCTTGCATCCTCTATAGGAAGGCCAGTCAAAAATCAATGGGCAAGCTTTGTGGGCACAAAAATTGGCTCTCTCCACGCTCTGTTTGTCATTTCCCAGATCATTGCACTACCTTCATTCATTTTATTTAATTGCCAGGACGACGAAGGTAACATGGCCTGGACAGCCACTGATTGGGTCCGAGAGATTGGCCTTTGGTTATTTGCAACACTTACAGGTTTGGGTCATGGATTTGATGTCAACGGGTTTACGTGGTTCCAATCAACATTTTACTGTTTCATTATTCTTTTCCCGTTCTTGGATAACTATTTCCGCAAGCAAACACTTCAACGCCAGGGTATTTTACTCTCGATTTTCATCGTGCTCGCAGCCAGCATGTGGGGTATCTTGTATATGATCCTGCCATCAGAGATCTTCTGGGAAAAATTGTACCCTATTGGGTGGTCAATCATAACATGGCTGCCAATGCTGATGTCTGGCATGCTTGCAGCATATATCTTTCGACACATAGTCGAGTATTATCAGCAAAAAAAGAAAGCTGCAGAATTGGAGAAAGCAGACAACGAGGTTGAACTTAGTACGGAGTATTCCAAGTCACAAGATGATCCCCATGTTCCTATCATTGACACTATCAAAGACTATTCTCGAGTCTGGGGCCACGTGTGTGACTTCTGCAGTTTCCTACTTTTTGTTGCTTGGATGATTGTCGCTCTTGCCCCTAACTGTTTGTGTGTATACAACGATACTTTCCAAGAAATGAGGCCTGGAGAAGAATTGCCGGCGGAAGAATGCCACATGGCAAATGGCCGAACTGACTACTCCTGGACATGTGACATTACATATAATGAATTTGCCGATTACATTCAGTCAGACCCCCACCACGTTGAGTATGGACGGTTTCCATCAATGTTTAGTGGTGCTTTTGGTTACATGAGGACCAGCGCTCCATTGTTTCTACTTTGGATATTTTCCATGAGTTTTGGACAAGGATTCACCACCCGGCTATTTCAATTAAATATCTTTACCCGCCTGGCACCTTTGGGGTATCCCGTGTATTTATTGCAGATGTCTGTGGCTCGATATTACTGGCTTGCAACTCGTGGGATGGAACCGCAATACTGGTGGACCCTAGCTGGAGAGCATCCATTTCCAGTTGCATGGTACGAGTTCTTTGCAATCCTTGCCTTGACAATTCTCCTTGGAGGTTTGGTCAATACATATTTGGTTCCCCATCTTATGCCTACGACTATTTCCACTGGGGTCAAAGTATGCTTGTGGTTGAGCAAAACGATGCAACGACTTCAAAAGATTATTTGCTGCAACAAATTTGGTGGTAACTGTACGAGCAGCAAAGGAAGGAGTCAATCCGAAACTGATGACGAGTCAGATTATATCACCGGCGGAAATATGTCGTCGTCATCGTCATCATCCGACGTTTACGACCAAGTCAAGACGATGGTCCGAGGACTTACGGGCGTCGAGGTGACGGCCACATCAGAGCTTCGATACCTTGGGCTTGATTCCTTGGGAGCCGCTGCTCTCTTGGGTATGTTACGGTGCTCTGTTCCGGCAGCACAGTCACTGACTCTTCAGAAGCTTCAACAGTGTGACACGGTGGGAAACCTTGTCGATGTTTTGGAAGGTGACAATGTCAAGGTATCTACATCTGACCAAGGCAAGTCCGAATTGAGTTTCTCCGAGCCATAGTCTAAAAGAGTTCTGGAGTTGCCGCCTTTTGCCTATGTGTACTATATTACATAACTTAAACTCGTTTGATTAGTGTTTTTTTCTCTTCTGCATTTTGCTTGAGACTGTTAATTATCGCTACTGTTACTTTGGCCTGATGTACATGTCCAGCAGTATTCGTGTAGTTGTTGCAATGTATTTACGTCAGGCTCAAATTTGTATTGTTCTGAGTCCTAACTTGTTGGGCAATTACTGTGACTTCCTTTTCAGTGTAGACACAACACCATTAAATGCACAAAACACAGAGAAGAAAGCTGCCGCTCCTCCAAGTCCTGCGGTACCCTCCTTGAGCACATAGGCTGCGAGAGCTCCAAACGAAGCCGACGAGAGAAAATTCAATTGGATAAAACTTGTCCCGTCTAGAATGCCTCGGTCGGCGCCATCCTTGAGTGTGTATACAACATATGCAAGAAGAGCTAAGCGGGCAAAGCGGGCCAAAGGTACCAGCACGCTCTGGCTAGATGAGGTAATCGCAATCTCAAACACTTCCTTTAGCTTGGCAAGCTTCATGGTAGTTACCATGAGTGTTGCAGCTAGGTACCCAGTTGCCACGATATTTTTTGGCACTTAAAACAGGCTCGACAGAGTTTGGACCGTTGACTTCTTCAAGTCTCCGACAATCGCATCTGCTGGTTTGTTAAGATCCCAGCCCCTGACGCCGTAGTTGTACCCTTTGATGCAGCTGATCGTTGCCAACAATGGAGGAATGACAAACAAGGGCCTTCGAAGTTGTGGCGCCATCCCTACCAGTGCCAATCCCAAAACACCGAACTCAAACAACGCTAAATTGTACCTCTTGGAAGTAAAGAGAAACAATCGATTGTTATCTGCTGCCCCAGTCAAAATGTAGGACAACCCAGTTGCCAGTAGAGGCCCCAAGGCAAGGTAGAGGGCATACGATTTGGTGACCTGCCCCCTCCGTGGACTTTCACCACCTGGAAGGTGTAGACTGCATATGCTATCGACGTCGCTCTGTATCCCAATACTAAGCAATTCTTTCGCCCATTTTTCTGATAAAAGGCCGCAGTAGAGGACTCGTCGTCCTCTTCACCAGTGGTGGCATGTGCCGTTGGCAATCGACTCCATGAACGATTTGCAATCGAACGCGAACTATCAACGGCTCCTCCTGTCCTCGATGTTGGCCGCTGGCCGCACACTCGAAAAAGCAGAAGCCTGAGAAATCAAAAGTAGACAAAGGAAAAGCTTCATGGTTACTCTTGTTATTATTGTGTTCTCAAGTTTATTATTAATTACTCATTATTAATCAAAAATCAATCTTGCAGCCTCATCGGCTGCAGGTCGCCTTCACATGATGTGTCGAATCTATCGCGGCGGAAACAAGAAGGCAGCAAAAAAAATCCTCCGATGATTATCAAAGGCAACTTGTACCTTCGCAGCAAGCGTGGGTAAGTGAGCGTCTTATTTATTTTATCTCGATCAATGGAAGAAGGAAAAAAATGACATTGCAATAATTATTTATTCCGAGCGGTTACGATCAAATACTTATCCACGTCAATAAACAATTGAAGCTGCTGCACTATTTGGTTCCGCAGAAGAATTAGTAGAAGCCGGTCGAGCATCGCCATCCTTTGGTGTACCGCACATGCAACAGTATTTGAACAAACAGATATTCTTGTCGAAGTTGCACTGCTCACATTCCCAGAATTGCTTGAGACCACAAATGCCACAGAACCGTCGTGATTTATCGGATTCGTATCCACAACGACATTTCCAGGTCGTAGGGAGTGTTTTCCGAGTAAGCGCTGTTGTCGGAGATGAATTGGAGCTTGCTGCATTAGATGTCAGGCGGTGTGCCAATGAAACAGGCGCTGCCAATGAAACAGGCGCTGCCGTCGTCGTGTCGGGAGTGTCGCGAGCTCTGGTGGTAGTAGTTTCGTCAGCTGCTGCTGCAGTATGCGTAGTTTTTCTCGGTGGTATTTGGTTTGTCACCTGTGCGTCTTCGTCGTCGGACACACAATCATTCATAATATTGGGAGCCCCTTTGCTGCTCACCTTCGTCTTTGGTTGCGAATGCCGTGGTGTACAATAAAGGGAAGCGGAAGTGACGGACGCAGGGGAATTTTTAGAACGAATTTTTCCCATTTTACTCTTACTGTATTTTTCTTCTCTATCATTATTGGGTGATTTCGAGTCCCTCCTCGGCGGAGATTCCTTGTTTGTGTCGTCTTCCGGAAACGACGTACTGCCAATTTCTGGCAATTTCCCTTTCAATTTGAAGCTCTTGATCGTCGAACGTTTTGGCGTGCAGAAATGAGACACATCCTTAGCTCGAGCCTTCATGCTCTTGCTCCCAGAGGATTGCGTCCGCGTATTGCTAGTCACTTCTAGTTCCTTTGTACGAGAACTATGAGACAATCGCACGGACTTGGAGCTGACGAGCTTGTCGCGGGCTCGATCTTTCTCTTTGTTCTTGCTACGATCTAGTCCACTCTCGGCGCTTGTACCTCTTTTGCGCCGAACTTTTTCTGTCCCATAGCACAATTTGCTTTCAATCTTGATATGTAACCGTCCCGATGCATTATGAGCTGACTCGGATGGCACCCCAAACCATCCAGTCCGCTCATAATTACGTTCTACTGGCACGGAAATTTTCAGAATTCCCATCAAATCATCTGCGGAAATGACGTCATAGTCCCATACTTCAAGCTGCAGCTGAGCTTGTTTGCCTTGCAGCAAATCTTTGCCTTGGAGACACGTTTCAAATCGTTCGTTCCAAACTGGCTCTAGGGACTTGCTCACCACTCGAGTCTGTCCCAATGGGATTTTTTCTTGTTTTGTACCCCCCACAGCAGTAGTCAACAAATACGCAATCACGTATGGATCACTCATTGTCTTTTGACCAATAAGGTTGCGATCCTTTGCGGCCAGTCCTTTCCCTTCCATAAGGGTAACGGCGAAATTCATGGAATCTATGTTGCTATTTTCGACGTCACTGCTGGACGTGCTGTTCTTGTAGTAGTTGTTGTTGTTGTTGTCAACGGAATCAAGTATTAACAGCCCTTCTTTTTCTACAGGCGGAGGCACAGTAGGATCGACTTTGCGACGATTCGTTTTTAGGGTACATTGAATGCGCCCCGATGCACCGGGGGCCGACGCTACAGGTATTCCGTACCATTTTGTATGATCGCTGTTAGCCGTTGTGTTTTTGTCGATCGGTAAATGAATGTCCACTACTCCCATCAAATCGTCTGCAGAACCATAGTCGTAATCCATAATTGTCAGGCATAGCTGAGCATTTGGAAACTTAATTTTGTTGTAGTCGTAGTTGTCTGTGGTGGCGGTGTCGCCAAAAATACTCATCGGAACAGTCGTCTCAAATCTTTCGTTCCATTGCGGCGATAGATTCTTTGGAATGGCTTGAGTACTTCCCAATGCGAGCTGGGGTCCATCAGGACCCATCGGCAAGAGTATAACATTCACGTACGGATCACTGGTGGTTCGTAGTCCTACCAGATTTCGATCTTTGGCGGCCAATCCGTCGCCTTTGATAATAGTCAGATCAATATCTAGCATTTCCACCTCGGTTGAAGCCGTCGTGGTGGCTGCTGGATTGTGACTAGTGGACGCAGTCTGCGTCAATGTTGCCACCGCCGCTGCTGCCGCTGCCGGTGGTGGTGGTGCTTTCGAGACGCCACCATCGTTGTAGATGAACGTCGTTTGCAAGGAGAGTTGAAGTCGTCCCGAGGCATTGGAAGCGGAATCAACGGGAACATCGTACCATTCTTTGGATTGAACGGGTCGACTACTATCCAAGGGTACCGTGATAACTCCCAAGCAATCGTTAGACCCGATCCAGTCGTGGTCCTTGATCACCAATTGGATGGCTGGTGGAGATGATCCGTTCCAAAGGTAGTCCTTATGCAAGGAAATTTCAAATTGCTCGTTCCATATTGGAAACAAAGATTCTTTGACGACCTTGGTCTTTCCAACGACAATTTCTTTCTTGGTTGGTGCCTCTGTGTCTTCACTTGTCGTATTGCCTTCTGTAATGACTTTGCAGATTACGTAGGGATCACTGGATGTGACCTCCCCTTTCCAGTTTCGGTCCTTGGCTACCAAGTCTTGTGCCTGGTGCACAACGAGGACAACTTCGACGGATTCCAACGTCCTTGCTTTCATCACATTTTCATGATCCTCACAATCGGTATCAAAATCAACAGCTGCTTCTGCGGCGGTGGCTTGCAACAGTTGTTGCTGTTGTCGCTGTTCCGTACTCTGCCGACAAGACGAACCCGATGTCATCGATGCTTCCAAGGATCCAGTTCGACGACGCCTTGAAGTAGGAGGACGAGGAGGGACAGGAGATACTGGGTCTTCCATTTTGGTAGAAAAAAATAATGCAAGTTTTCAATGCTAGCTAGCTAGCTAGCTGGATTGATGTATTTGATTTGTGTGTTTATTATTAGGTTAATCTTATTTCTTACGGAGTATTTCCTAATTATGTTTGCTTGGATGGATTGTTACTGGTATTAGTGACTGGTACCGGTACATCAAAAAAAAATTATTACAGTATTATTTAAAAAAGGCAAATTAAGCCCAGGTGGACTACCATAGGACTCAGGAGTTAGGTCTCTCCCTATTAGGTCGTGTGCCTATGCCTGCTTCCTATCCACACTAGTCTAGTCCAGTAGTTCAGTCTATCCATAATATTCATTTTACTCTAATATTCATGTAGTCTCCACACTAGCTTTTTACGTGTTATCAGCCACCATGGCGCTCTTTAAGCCGGCTACAGCCGGCTTACCACTGGTTAACAGCACTACAGACACCCCCTGTAGCAGCCCTGCACCCCATGCGAGTTCCGGGGACGACATGCAGCCAGTGTCGCAACCGGAAGATCGATCGATTTGATTCATCATCGAAATGGATCAACCACAAAGCTCTGGAGACTTTGGCCATGGCTGCTTCAGCCGGCCGTACACCAAGTTAACTTACTCCTTCTCCTACTACAGGAGCAAGGGGACCTTCTCGCCTCCACACAAACCGGAGACGAAGAGCCATACGACATGTGAGAGTCCCTTTGTTCACTCGCCAAACTGGAAAAGCACAAGCTGTGCCTTTTGCCTTTCCATACTACTACAACTACACCCATCGTCGCAACCGGAAGGAACGACGACACTACCAAGCCTACAGTCTATTGCAGACGACAATGGAACCCCTGTCACATGGACTTTGATCTCGTTCCAGCGAGTCATTGACCGGCAGGACCGGACTGCAGACTGAGGGACGCTTCAGTCTACTGGAAACACTACTTGAGCCACAGCCTGGAATACAGGAATACTCTACCGGACAAGGACTCATCACACGACGACGATGACATGCCTTGTAGGACCCACTCCATTGAGGCTACACACCCTGCAGGACACACCGACGAGACACCTCGCACGACACCTCGCAGGAGACGACAGACTTCGCATCGCAACAGCGAGCCTTCGCATCGCACCTGGTCATTCAAG
>Ga0210036_1001942_pt1 | contig 22629 bp, 15 predicted proteins | sample CryGeymeta201515_FD_185469 | JGI IMG/M metagenome (GOLD analysis project Ga0210036, IMG submission 185469) | Groundwater microbial communities from Crystal Geyser aquifers in Utah, USA - Crystal Geyser metaG 2015-15 (SPAdes) (version 2) | ecosystem: Environmental > Aquatic > Deep subsurface >...
TGAAAGTCGGAAGGTCTGAAAGTCGGAAGGTCTGAAAGTCGAAGGTCGGAAGGTCGGAAGGTCGGAAGGTCTGAAGGTCAGAAGGTCTTGCAATTTTTAGCCGAGCGGCGGCCAAGAGTTAAAGTCTAAAAGCCATTTTATAAGTGTCTATGGTTTCGTTTAGAAATTTTGGGAGATTATTCCAACCAATCATCTGAATGTCAGCTATGCTCATTGTGTTTTCTGCGTTGTAAATCAGTTTTTTGTGTACTTTTATATCTCTTGCAGGAAAGTTTTTAAGGTTTTTTACAAAGTCTCTGTTAAAAGTGGCGCCTCCTTTTATTTCGATGGCCATTATTTCATTATTGCCTTGTTCGATGATACAATCTATTTCTGTTCCGTTGCTCTCTCTCCAGTAGTAAACCGAAGCTTGTTTTCCGCTGTGATGATGCTTTTTTAGAATCTCTGCAATCACAATATTTTCGACCAGTGAGCCATACAGATAATGCGTTTTTATCATGTCTGCCTGTTTTATTTGAAGCAAGGAACAGGCTAAACCGGTATCATAAAAATATATTTTTGGTGATTTGATTAGTCTCTTACTGAAGTTTCGATGATAGGGCTGCAGCTGAAAAATAATGAAACTTGCTTCGAGAAGCGAAAGCCATGACTTTGCTGTATTAACTGTAATACCTGCATCATTAGCCAGTGAAGAGAGGTTAAGTACCTGACCTATTCGTCCGGCACATAAGCCTAAAAATCGTGCAAAAGTGTTGAGGTTTTCAATTGCCTTGAGTGTTCTTACATCCCTTTCTACATAAGTAGCAATGTAGGAAGGATAGAAGTCGTGGGGTTGAATACCGTATTCATACAAACGTGGATAGAAGCCTTTCCATATTGTTGTGTATATATCTGCAGCCGGTTGTGGTATTTCGGTGAGGTCGAATGGAAATAAATGACTTATATATACCCTTCCGGCTAGTGACTGCGCTATTTTGTCGTTTAGCAAGAAGCTCTGTGAACCGGATAAAATGTATTGTCCGGGGGTGTTTCGCTCATCTGCAACGACTTGAATATAATGAAATAGTTCCGGGAGGTTTTGAACTTCATCGAGGATTAGCTTAGGGCCAGTGGTTTTAAGGAATCCCATCGGATCGGATGTTATCAGCTCTCTGTAATCCAGTCGTTCGAGGTTAAAATATTGATAATCCGGAAATAGTTGCTTTAGTAAGGTAGTTTTACCAGATTGGCGTGGTCCGGTTAAAGAAATAATGGGGAATAGCTGAAGTTGTTTTTTTAGGGTTTTGGAAAGTTGGCGTGGGATAAACATTTTATGTTATTTTGTAATCTGATTGCAAATATACATATTTTTTGGAAGAAGAGCCAAGGAAAAAGTCGAAGGTCTGAAGGTCTGAAGGTCTGAAAGTCTGAAGGTCTGAAAGTCGAAGGTCTGAAAGTCTGAAGGTCTGAAAGTCTGAAGGTCTGAAAGTCGAAGGTCTGAAAGTCTGAAAGTCTGAAGGTCGGCATCTCGGTTTAAAAAAATAGGCTTTGGGTTATGGGGTTTTGGGTTATTTTTGTGGCAAACAATTTACCATGATTAAGGCTGCTTACCGATCTTTTAAGACTTTTTACGCAGGGCCGATGGGCTTTGTGGTTGATGTGGCGCTGTTTGCGATAATTACCTATACTTTTCATGAGTTGTGGTGGGAGTTTGCCCGTATAATTAAATCGTTTACCGTGATTAATGTTACAGCCGACTGGCTGGCGGAGCAGGTGTTTCACAGTAGTCTGTGGATTAACCGGCATATCCTGGGTTTACATGTAACTACCGAGTATCCAAATTATATGTGGTTTTCGAATGGTGGCTATGTGCAGGTGGTGGAGAGTTGCTCGGGCTTGAAACAGTTTTATCAGATTTTGGTGTTGTTTGTGTTGTTTCCAGGTCCCTGGAAGCATAAGCTGTGGTATATCCCCATGAGTATTTTGATCATGCATGGGGTTAATATCACGCGGATTGTTATTCTTTCGGTTGTTGTAATTTGGAAGCCAGAGTATTGGGGTTTTATCCATGACTGGGTGCTTCGTCCGGGTTTTTATGTGGTGATCTTTGCTTTGTGGGTTGTGTGGGTGGAGCGGTTTAGGTCGAAGGTCTGAAAGTCGAAGGTCTGAAGGTCGAAGGTCTGAAGGTCGAAGGTCTGAAGGTCGAAGGTCTGAAGGTCGAAGGTCTGAAGGTCGAAGGTCTGAAAGTCTGAAGGTCGAAGGTCTGAAGGTCGGAAAGTCTGAAGTGAAATTCCAAAATCTATATTTTTGTAGGGTGATGAAGTCAGCAAATAACGCCTATAATATTGAGCTTTATAAGTCTTTGTTCAGAGGAAGAAAGGATGTGTATGCGGTGCGTTGGGAAAAGGCTGGAAGAAGTGGTTATATGCCTGCTTATAAGATAGATTGGACTGACTATAACCGACATAAATCACAAGGAGGCAATTTTAGGAATTATAAAAACAAGGATTATCTGCCGTATGATGACAGCGCAATTGAAAGTCATTTGGCAGGAAGGGAAACTTGCGGTATTTACCCGCTTTTAGAAGATAATTCGTCCTTTTTTGTTGCTGTTGATTTTGATAAACAAAACTGGCAAGAGGCCATCCTGAGGCTATATACAACTTGCCGGAAATATAATATTCCTGCTTATATCGAACGTTCGAGATCGGGTAATGGCGGACACTTGTGGGTGTTTTTTGAACTGGAAATACCAGCTTTGCAAAGCCGGAAAATAATGTTTGAATTGTTGCGGCATTCGAAAATTATTTCTCATTTTGATAAAGAACCAAGTTTCGACAGGTTATTTCCCAACCAGGATTATCATTCCGGAAAAGGATTGGGAAACTTAATTGCCCTGCCCTTGCAAGGAAAATCGATTGAAAAGGACAACTCATGCTTCCTGAATCCAGAAACATTTGAACCTTATGTTAATCAGTGGGAATTTCTTGAGCAGATAAGGAAGGTTTCGCGGCACAAGCTAAATGAACTTTATGAAGTCTTTTTTAAGATTGAGCCGCTGGAAAGCTTTGTTTCATCTTCCCAAATCGGTGGGATAAGCCGCCAACTCGAAATCATTATCAGTAATCAGATTTATCTGAAGCGGACTCAACTTAGTCAGAAACTGATTGTTTTTCTGAGAGAACAACTTAACTTTTATAATTCCGATTACCTGGTAAAAAAGAAACTTGGCAAGAGTATATTTAAGACGGAAAGGTTCTTTAAGTTAATTGAGGAGGGAGCAGACGAAATCATGATACCGCGTGGGTTTACAGCAAGTTTGGTGCAGTTTTGCCGAAAGGAACTGATTCCCTTTAAGATTGTTGACAAGAGAGCAAAAAAAGAACCAATTGATTTTAATTCAACCATTGAACTACTAAAACATCAGGAAATTGCACTGGAAAAAGTGAGGGAAAAAGATTTTGGTGTGATTGTTTCGCCACCTGGCTCAGGAAAAACTCTTATCGGACTTCAAATCATAGCTGAAAAGCGTCAGCCTGCACTCATTATCGTTCACCGGAAACAACTATTTGACCAGTGGATTGAGCGTATTCAGGATTTTTTAAAGGTGTCAAGAAATGAAATCGGCCAAATTGGTAATCAGCAAAAGAATATTGGTAAAAAGATTACTGTTGCGATGATTCAATCGCTTGCCCGAATAGATGATTTTGCAGAAATAGCCAATGATTTTGGAACAAAAATCGTTGATGAATGCCATCACATTCCCGCCAAATCCTTTCGCGAAGCAATTGTGCGGTTTAATGCCTTTTATTTGTATGGCTTAACCGCAACACCAAAACGAAAAAACAATGACCAAAAACTAATTTTTGTCTATATCGGCAATATATTGCATCAGTTAAGTCAAGCTGATTATTTGGCCGGGAAGGAAATCAAGGCTGAAATAAATATCAGAGAGACAGCGCTTTTTGCTCCATTTGATTTTAAAATTGATCAGTATGAAACCATTTCAAGGATTCTTGTTTATGACACCCAAAGGAATCAGTTGATTATCAATGATGTTGAAGCACAGGCAGCAAGGTTTAAAACAATATTGATACTTACCGAGCGGAAAGCGCATGTGGAGGTGCTGAATTTATATCTGAAAGCTCGTTATGAGACGATAACAATTCATGGGGAAGATTCTGAAAGTTCGAGAAAGCTTAAGATGGAACAAATCAGACAAGGGCATTATAAAATCGTGATCGCCACGGGTCAGTATTTTGGAGAGGGGGTTGATATCAGCAATTTGGAGTGTCTTTTTATTGTTTATCCGTTTGCTTTTGAGGGAAAGTTGATTCAATATATGGGAAGGATTCAGCGTTCTGGGCATCCTCCTGTGATCTTTGATTATCGGGATTCGAAGATTGATTATTTTGAAAAAATGTTTATACTGCGGAAACGGTATTATAATAAGTTGAAGGTGTGAAAGTCGAAGGTCTGAAAGTCGAAGGTTTGAAAGTCGAAGGTCTGAAGTCGAAGGTCTGAAAGTCGAAGGTCTGAAAGTCGAAGGTCTGAAAGTCAAAAGTCAAAAGTCAAAAGTCAAGGTCAGAAGGTCGAAGGTCTGAAGGTCAGAAGGTCTGAAAGTCTGAAAGTCACAAGCTTTATTTGAGGTAGGATATGAGTTTGGAGAGTTTGGAGGAGATGGTGATGGATGTGTTGTAGAGTTCGTCAAAGGTTGATTGATCGATGTATTTTAGATCGTGAGCAATGTAGAGCATGTTGCGTACTTCACCGGAAGAACCTTTGGCATAGTTGAGAAATAGTCTGAATTCCTTGTCGCTGCCGCGTTCAAAGCCTTCACTTATATTATTCATGATTGAAAGTGTTGCTCTTAATAGCTGGTCACGGAACGCGAAGTTTGGATGTTGACCAAATAAACGAAAAATTCTTAAGTTTAGGTTTCTGGCTTCTGTCCATACTTCAAGGTCTTCAAAGCGTTTGATGGTGGGCATGGTGTGGGTTTATTGCAAATGTAGTTATTTTTTTAGGAAGGTCGAAGGTTTGAAAGTCAAAAGTCGAAGGTCTGAAGGTTGAAGGTCTGAAGGTCTGAAGGTCGAAGGTCTGAAAGTCAAAAGTCGAAGGTCTGAAGGTTGAAGGTCTGAAGGTCTAGGACGAGTCATTGAGACTTTGAGACTTTTGACCTTTGACTTTGAGACTTTTGACCTTGAGACTTTGAGACTTTTGACCTTGAGACTTTGAGCCTTTTGACCTTGAGACTTTGAGCCTTTTGACTTTGAGACTTTAATAAATCCATTTAGCGATGTAGTTGCCGAAGTGGTTGCCGATGGGATAGGGTAGTTTTTTCCAGAGGGTTCTGATCCAGGATTGTTTGCGGAGGTTGAGGTTGGGTTCGGGAAAGCTGAGCCAGTTGAGGGGGATGTCTGTGGTGTTCCATTGTTTTTTGAAATGATGGACGCCGCTGTCATGGGTACTGCGGCCAAAGCTATAGGTATGGCAGCTCAAGGCGATGGCGTCGTTGATCATATGGTGATGCAATACATAGGATGCATATTGTTTTTGCCATTGGGGATGAGTGGCAAACCAGCCGTTTTCGTAAAAGCCTTCATAAGCCAGGCTAAAGGCTGCTCCAATGGTTTTGTTTTGTTGACGGAGGATGTAAATTTTTGCCACTCCCCCATCGCTATTATAAGATTGCAGTAGGTTTGCAAAAAACTTTTTGGTGATGGCTCCTGAGCCTAAGTGGCGCATATGCCGGGCGTAAGTTTTGTAAAAATCGTTGAGTAGTTCTTCTTTACCACTTACAAAATCGAAGTTCTGGCGCAGGCCACGGCGTATCTTGCTTCGCAGGTTTACGGAGAACAATTGTAATTGTTGCTCAGGTGTGGGTTGCAATGTGAGCCAAGAGCTGATTTTGTAGGCAGGCTTGGTTTGTGCTCTGTCGTGCAGCAGACTTCGATATTCCAAACCATGAAAGCCTTGCTGAAAGTGCATTTTTTGCAAGTGCTTAATTACTTCATCGGGAGGTGTGTTTTGGCTGTTCACAAAGAGGGCTCCATAGCTGAAATGTGGCAGGGAAACGAGGCTTTTGCCGGTGCAGATGAGGTTCATCTTCCATCTTTCAGAGTTGCCAATGAATAGGGCTTTCCATCCGAAGGAGCGGCTGATGATAGCAGGCAGTTCGGGATGGTGTGTGATGAGAGCTTTTATACCGGAATAGCCCGAAAAGGGTATCAGGTTTGTTTTTTGGGGTTTATCGCTGGCATCGGTTGCAATCTGGCAGTCGCAGCGTTTGTAGGTGTAGCGGAGTCTCAGTTGGATTCCCGCTATCATGCCGATGCTTGCGAAACCGAGGGCGTACCAGTTAAATTGGTAAGGGGAAGTTGTAAGCCAGGCCAACAGAAACAATACCCAGTAGCTGTGTGCCAGCAATATAAGCAGGGTATAGCTGGTCATGCGACGCCATTTGAGGGGGCACTTACCGAGGCTGCTTGCGAGCAGATAGGCCAGAAAGCCGTAAACCGGCAGTTGGAGGCTGTTGTAAAGCCAATGGAGCTTATTGTTTTGAGCGATAAAACCAAGGTAAAAGTTGAGGCCGCCGTTAATAAGCAAATAACTCACAATGAGGAGGAAGGTGTTGCGTGTATGTTGTTTTTTGCTCAAGGGGTTTGGAGTTTGGGCAAAGGTAGGGAAATTTTGGGTCGGCATCTCGGCATCTCGACTGCGCTCGATGACCTCTGCGCTCGATGACCTCTGCGCTCGATGACCTCTGCGCTCGATGACCTCTGCGCTCGATGACCAAGGTCTGAAGGTCGGAAAGTCGAAGGTCTGAAAGTCGGAAGTTGAAGAAGACAAAAAACTTTTACCTTTACCGCGAAAAACACCTTGACTGTATCGACCTGATGGTTTCGCTTAAATCACATTCTTTATGGAATATTATTGGTACGGGCTTACCTATGCTGGTGGGTCTGGTGTCGATACCTATTCTTATTAAGGCAATTGGTGTTGAAGCGTTTGGGCTGCTCACACTGATCTGGACCTTGATAGGATATTTTAGTTTATTCGATTTTGGGTTGGGTCGTGCACTTACGCAACAAATTTCGAGGGCCAGGGATTTGAACCGAGATCAGTTAACTCAATTGGCAGCAAGTGGATTATTTGCTACGCTGGTATTGGGAATAATTGGCGGTTTGGTTCTCTATTTTGCGTCGCGCCTGATGATTTTTCACTTTCTTAATATCAGCAACGAGATACAAGCAGACGCCTTAATGGCTATGCAGCTTGCTGCGCTGGCCATCCCACTTGTAACGCTTACTTCTGCCTATAGAGGCATACTGGAAGGTTTTGAAGATTTTAAGATGTCTAATATTTGGCGCCTTCTTCTTGGGATGTTAAATTTTGTGCTACCAGTAATTATTGTATTGGTTTACAGGGCAAATATCATTCCCGTTGTTTGGAGCCTGATCGTGAGTCGCTTGCTGGTGATGCTTTTGCATACAATCACAATACGAAAACACTTGAAGCATATTCACAACAGACTTAATATAAGTTACTCCTTACTAAGAAGGCTTTTTAATTTTGGTTTTTGGATGACGTTGTCGAATATTATTGGCCCGCTGATGGTGGTGGCAGATCGGTTTTTTATTTCTGCTTTTATTGGCGTAAATATCGTGGCCTATTATACTGTTCCACAAGATTTTGTGTTACGCTTACTTATACTTCCTGCAGCAATCAGTTCGGCTTTGTTTCCAAGGTTGGCGTATCTGCATGCCTCAAAAGATGATACAACTACAGTAAGGCTAATGACTAAATCACTCAGAACGATAGCGCTTTTCATGGGATTTGTAAGTTTGAGTCTTGCTTTGGGTTCAAAAATCGGTTTGAGTCTTTGGCTGGGAGAAGATTTTGCAGCAGAGGCATGGCCCGTATTGAGTATTTTATCTGTTGGCATCTTTTTTAACAGTATGGCACATGTGCCTTTTGCGGCACTGCAAGCTGTTGGCAAGGTAAGAACTACCAGCCTGATCCATATCTTTGAGGCAATGATTTATTTTCCAGTCTTGCTCTTGTTGCTGCATTTATATGGAATAATTGGCGTGGCAATAGCCTGGAGCCTGCGAACCTTTGCTGATTTTATTATTTTACAGTATTTTGTGCAACAAAACAACAAAAGCTATGCAGTCGTATCAAAATAAATCAGAGGCTTATTTCACAAATGCGCGAAAAGACATTTTCTCAATGTTGCCTGAAAAGGTTACAACAGCTTTGGAGATTGGATGCGGTAATGGAGCTACCTTACGTATGCTTCAACAAAGCGGTCGTATTGAACGGTCGATTGGCATAGAGTTGCATGCGGCCATGGCCAGAGAGGCGGGCAAATATTTGGATGAGGTCTTCCTTGGAGAAGCAGAAGAGCAAATTGACAAGGTGCAAAACGGGCAAATTGATTTGATGCTTTGTTTGGATGTGCTGGAGCATATGGAAGATCCCTGGGCATTTTTGGCAAAGGCTGCTCCAAAAATCAAAAAGGGCGGAAATTTAATTGCCAGCATACCTAATATGCGAACCGCAGTGGTTATCAGTAAATTGTTGTTCAGGGGAAAGTTTGAATATCACAATGGTGCCGGAATAATGGATCGCACCCATTTGCGTTACTTTACTCGTAGCAGTGCACTGGCGCTTATGAATCAAAAACCGTTTGAGGTAGAAAAAGTTATGCCAACTCCCAATGCTGCCGGAAGTAAGTCGCAGGTTGTGAATTTTTTAACGCTGGGTTTGATGCGTGCCTTTTTTACCGAACAATACCTTATTAGATCAGTGAAAGTGGAGTAATTTTTTAGCGTTGAACTGCCTATGGACGAAAAAATCCAAACCACCGATATTTATAAATCACAAACTGTTTTTCCTGTTTGCTTTGTGACCTATTATCCTGATCAGGGCTTTTTTGAAAGGCTTCAACTGGTTTTGGATGCGGGATATAAAGTGATTGTTTACGACAATACAGACGAGCCTGTTTTGGGGTTTGATAAATTTGTAAAAGAAAATACTTTAGAGCTGTTTCGAGATGGTCATAATGCTGGACTTGGTGAGGCGCTGAAATTTTTGATGGGGAATGCTAAGCAATATGACTTTGCTGCTGCGCTGTATTTTGATCAGGATACGCGCTTTAGCCTCCGGAGTTTGAGGTATATCTCGAGTTGGATGGATAAATTTTTTGATCAGCATCAGGATTTTGCTGCTATTAGATTTAGTACTGCGGAATATCAAGAAGCGTGTTACCTTCAAGCTGAAGAAGTGCGCTTGTTAATCAGCAGTGGTTGTGTTTTTAGGTTGGATGCGCTTGAGCAGCTTGGCTGGCACGATGATCATTTTTTTGTTGAAGGTGTGGATTACAAATTTTGTTTGGATGCACATATTGCATGTTTTCGGCTTGGCGAGGTTAGGCAATGTCCTGATATTGATCACGAAAGTTTGCAGCCGCTTGAAAAATCAAGTGTATTTGGCCGTGAAATTATTTACAGACGCTATCCCATGCAGCGGCATATTCGATTTGTAGGAGCCTTATTGCGGCTAAGTGGTATTGCTATGATGCATACTGAGTTGCGTTATGCCCTTATTTTTTTTAGGAATATTTTTACTCATCTGATTGCTCAAAGTTGGTATTTTCTGCTTGCTTTTTTATTTGGGAGTGAGCAAGAGGATCTGAAAAGAGACAGCCAAAAAGTTGAATCATGACACTTTCGGTAGGTATAGTGGTGTATGGCAATGATGTACGCAAACAAAAGCGGTTGAATTGGTTGCAACAGCAGCTTGGGGCTGATCGGTTGGTGGTGATAAATAATCATGATACCGTGCATATGCCAGGTGATTTGGCTGGGGATAATCGGTTTTATGAATTTTCGGGCTATTTGGAGCTTGTCAAATTGTTTGAGGGAGAGGATGGATCTTTTTTGATTTTTAATGATACGATTTTTAAGACGCACTGGTTGTGGGGTTGGGTGTGGTTGTTGAAGCGATTGCTTGCTGCGCAAGTGAATAAGCCAGCAACGATTTTGGGGGATTTACGATTTGATGGGGAGGAGTTGGTTGAGCGGCCTCATCCTTTTATGGCTTCTTGGATTTTTTGGTTGTCGGATGCTGATGCTTTAAAGGAGTTTAGGGCCAGCCTGGAGTCTGTTTGCTGTTTGCCTTTGCCTGAGGTTAGCGAGGCGTATCAGTTTTTTTTGGATAGTTGGATCTCGCCTGGGAATCGTTTGAGGGGTTGGCATGGCAGGGTTTTGGAGGGAGAGGTTAAAAGGAAAAAGCTTTGTGTGATGCTGGAGCATGCCTTGAGCAGGGAATTGATTCATAGGCCTGTCAAGACAGGCGGGTTTGGTGAGGTGCATTCAGTCTTTTATAGGTTGTTGCGGATTATCGATCGGTTGCGGACCAGGTGGGAATCGTTTAGGCGATAGTTAGGTATGGGGCAAATATTGTATGTGAGGGTTATTTCTTAGTGGTGGAAGTTTTTTTTAACCACGAAGATCACTAAGGTTTCACGAAGATCACAAAGGGAATTGGAAGTTTAGGTGAATAATTTATTGAAAGTCGAAGGTCTGAAGGTCTGAAGGTCGAAGGTCTGAAGGTCTGAAGGTCTGAAGGTCGGCATCTGTCTTGTCTTTGATCTCAGCACAAGCCGCTCGATGAGAGCTCAGCACAAGCCGCTCGATGACCTTATGACCTTATGTTGAAGGTTGGAAATCTAATAGTGTGGTTATCCTAAAAAATCTCTTATTTTTGCCGCTGAACATATTTTAAAAACACCAACATTATGAGCCATTCGGGTTGGAAAGACACCCTTACCAAAGACGCCTCCATTGAGGAGGTGAGCAATTTGCTGAAGCTGGTTTTTCAGCATATGGTTAAAAATGCCAGCAAGTTATTGTTGATTCCATTAATCATTGGACTATTTGCTTTTTTAATTGGCCTTTTGATGTACGAGAAGAAGCAAAAAGCCACTTACATCATTGCAGCCGAAGAAGAGACGGCATCAGGTTTTGAAGGTTTGATGGCTCAGTTTGGTCTGGATGTTGGCGGCAGTAATCCAGGAGGGGTTTTTAAAGGTGAAAACCTGGTGGAACTTTTCAAAACAAGGAGCATGATCGAGCGTACCCTGCTCAATCCTGTTCCAGATTCAGATCCTCCGCAGTTGTTTGCGGATGTGTTTTTTCAGGATACAAAACATGTCCGAAAAAGTACTTTTAAAGGTGTTGATTTTAAGCTTGACCGCAGTGAGCACGATCGCAGGACTGATAGCGCCTTGTACCTCACATACGAATACGTGCGCGATGAAGTGCTTAGTGTGAGTAAGCCTGAGAAAAAAATTGGTTTCATTTTTGTGAATGTGATTCATAAACGAACAGACATTGCCATAGCCTATTCGCATGTTACTATTCGCACTGTTACGGATTTTTATATCGAATCGCTTACACGAAAGGCAAGGCTCAATCTGGATATACTGCGGTATGAAGCCGATTCGGTGCGCGAGATATTGGACGAAAATCTTATGATTACAGCCCGGGAGTCGGATTTGAATGTGAATCCCCTATGGCAGATGATGCGTGTAGAACACAGCAAAGCAATGATTGATCTACAGATTTCTATTTCGTTGTTTGGAGAATTGGTAAAAAATTTAAAGCTGGCCGAAATTAGTTTGCGCAGACAAACCCCTTTAATTGAGGTGATAGAAGAACCGCGCTATCCATTGACGGAGGTTGGCTTCAGGCCCTGGCAATGGGGTGTGATGGGATTGTTTGCAGGCTTATTGCTGGCCCTTTATCTTAGTTTCAGGCATTTTAACAGGGATATGGAAAATCGTTTTAAGCGTGAGACCAAAGCCTAAAAGCAAATTGGTTTTGCCCCAACCCATTCTTTAAGCAGCTTATTTATGCTCAGGAAAGTCCTTGGATACCTTATTTATCTGCCGAATGTAACGCCACTTCGTGTGTTGTTCAGTTCGGAGATTTTTCCGTGGGCCTTTTTGTATGCCTTGCGCAAAGATTTACGGCTTACCCTTCCGTATGCTATCTTTCTGGCCTATCTTGTGATCAGTGTATCCGTAAATCTGGGTAATTTCAGTGATATCTTTGTTCCGGCACGCGCCTTTTTTGCTTTGGTAAATGCTTCGATGATCTTTTTTCTTTTGATACATGTCAAGAATAAGGAGTTTAAGTTTTTATCGCGGGCTTTTGAATGGGTTTTTTTGGCGAATGTAGTCATCAGTTTCATACAGTATATGGGAATGTTTCCTTTATTTCTGGAGCCATTCATGCGGTTTTTTATTGACCGTTTTACGACAGAGATCTACGGAGGCGGCCGAGGAGTAGGCGGGTTGTTTGCAGAGCCTTCTTATTTCAGCCTCTCGCTGCATTATTATTTTGCCTATTTTATGCTCAACCGCAAGATAGAACCCAGGAGCACGCTGGGGTTTGTTGCTATTTCGGCTATGATCGCCTTTGATATTATGATCGTTAGATCAGTAACAGGATTGGTGATGATTGCGATTTATCTGGCCAGCCTACAAAAATTCACCAACCTGTTAAAGATAGGTGCTGTGCTGGCGGTGGTGTTTTATGTGTCGTTGGTGTATCTAAGCAAGCAGGATGATGTGCCGCGTTCGGTGGATGTGGCTGTGAGTTTTTTTAAGGAGAAAGACTATCAGGATCCCTTGCCATGGCTGCTTGAGCAAAGCGGGTTTCGTTTTGTGAGTGTGTGGGCGGCCTATGAGTATGGTTTCACGCATCCTTTTGGATCGGGTATCGGAGGCTGGGGCAACGCGAGTATCGAGGCGATGGATGCCATTGGGGTTCCGGCTTCGGCCATGAGTTTTTTTGCGTCGGCGCTGGGTTCAGACTATCAGGGTGTGCGACCTACCTCTTATGCAGCCGGACTGATGCTTGAGACAGGTATAGTTGGGCTGGTGCTGTTTTTGGTGGCATTTTTTCCGTATATCAGTCGCAAAGAGCTTTATTTGCAACCCAACAGCCGCTCGCTGGCAGTATTCTTTTTATTTAATATCTTTGCGCTGGGCAGCATTGGCGATCCTATTCCTTTTATTTTTCTGGCGCTGGCCTACCGGTCGATTATCGTGCCAGAAGACGCCGAAGATGAGACGGATGAAGACGAGCTGTCCGAAAGCCTTGAAATCGTAACTAACGAAACAGGTAAAGACCAAATATGAATCCAACTTTGGTAAGTATTATCATGCCTGCCTACAATGCAGCGTCAACTTTATCAGAAAGTATTGCAAGTATCTGTGCACAGCAATACCAGCATTGGGAGTTGCTGGTGCTGGATGACTGCTCAACGGATGAAACAAGAAAACTTGCCCGTGAATGGACAGCAAAGGATTCACGGATACAGCTTATTGCTTCCAATGCCAATCGTGGTGTAGTGCGTATGCGTAATATTGGCATCAGGTTAGCCAAAGGAAACTGGATTGCGTATTGTGATGCTGATGACTGGTGGATACCCGAAAAGCTTGCCCTGCAGCTTGAACTGGCTGAAGCAAGAGGTGCGAATCTGGTATATTCAGCGGTGTATTATGCCCGTTTTAAAAAGACATTACGCACCAAAGAGATTCAGTTGCTTGCCGACGTGGATTATAAAGGGATGATGCTTACCAATGCCATCCCGATGAGCTCGGCCATGTACTTACGTGAGGTGCATGGACGTCATTATTTTATGCCGGTTTCGGAGAGGCTTATTCATGAAGATTATGCTTATTGGTTGCAGTTGTTTAAAAAGGGTAAGGTGATTTCGGCCTATGTGGATAGGCCTACTACTTATATTCGGTTGCTTGCGGGGTCGCGGTCATCGAATCTATGGCATGGTGCTCGTTCTCACGTGATGATTCTATTGCAGGAGTGTGACCTTAACTACTTTCAGATTTTTTGGAATTTTATTATTTATGCCTCAATAGCGGCCAGAAAGCGTTTGTTTTTGTAGGGTTTACGGGTTCATGGGTTTACGGGTTTATGGGTTTACGAGTTCATGGGTTTACGGGTTCATGGGTTTACGGGATTCAAGGACATGTCTCCCGCTGGTCGCCATGTAAATTCAAAATTCAAGATTCAAAGATTAACCACAAAGGGCACTAAGGATTCACGAAGACCACAAAGAGGTGAGTGTTTATGGTTTAAGAGTTATCACAGTTGTCTTTCATAAAACTAAAAACTTACTTATTAAGTTGAAACGAGCCAAGGCCCCCGATAGCGGGGCCAATGCCAACAGCAGCTTTACAGGTTCATGGGTTTATGAGTGTTTTAACCACGAAGTTCACGAAGGGATTGCACGAAGTTCACAAGGGGTTTAAGGGTTGTTGTTGTGCATGGGGTGTATCGTTTGGGAGGTTTTATTGGAAATCAGAGGTTTTAATTGTATTGGGTTTGTTATAATAGCGCAACCTCCCGACATTTCAGTTGGGGCAGGCTCTTCAGGGTTGGTTGGTGGTTTACTAGATTGGTTTTACTACAATAGTACAACCTCCCGACGATGCTGTCGGGACAGGTTCTTCGAGGTTGGTTGGGTTTTATTTGTTTGATTTTGCTACAATAGCGGAAGCTCTTCAAGGTTCAGCCGATCCAACAGCTATCAAAGACGTTGCGGGTTGACCCCTTATAGGGGATCAGGGGTGTGCGTGGGATGGATTTAAGGGTCACGGGTTTACAGGTTCATGGGTTTATGAGTGTTTTAACCACGAAGTTCACGAAGGGATTGCACGAAGTTCACAAGGGGTTTAAGGGTTGTTGTTTTGCATGGGGTGTATCGTTTGGGAGGTTTTATTGGAAATCAGAGGTTTGTCAGTGGATAGCTGGGGAAGCCTGGGGCAACAGTCAGCAGCCAACAGGTGTGTGACGACGTAGTCACAGACTACGCCGAGCGTGGCTACGCCGAGCGCGGGGTTGTTGTTTTGCATGGGGTGTATCGTTTGGGAGGTTTTATTGGAAATCAGAGGTTTGTCAGTGGATAGCTGGGGAAGTCTGGGGCAACAGTCAGCAGCCAACAGGTGTGTGACGACGTAGTCACAGACTACGCCGAGCGTGGGTGTATCGTTTGGGAGGTTTTATTGGAAATCAGAGGTTTGTCAGTGGATAGCTGGGGAAGCCTGAGCCAATAGCCAGCAGTCAACAGGTGTGTGACGACGTAGTCACAGACTATGCCGAGCGCGGGCTACGCCGAGCGCGGGTTTCACTCTTGTCAATGAATTTTAATAGCTGATTAAATATCGGCTGTCCGCTAAAGTTTGTACCTTTACTCATGTCTTTCTTTTTTGTGTCGTAACTCAAAAGTAGACATTTCGGGTGGTACAGTAAAATGTACTACCCGATTTTAAAAAGTTTTACCGGACAACAGTGATTAAAAATAGATGATATTTTTTCAAGATAAAAAAATCGTGTACATTTGCCCTCAAAATCAAGAAACCACTGCCCGATGCACAACAACCAACTTAAGCATTTTATTGGCTTCTTTTCAGCTAACAGCTTACTGCTTATTCTCATTTTATTGGGGTTTGGGGCTTTGAGCCTGCAAGCACAGACTGTAGCTGTTGGCACGCCTTTTTTTGAAGATGCCCTTCGCAGGGCTCAGCTAACAGAAAAGGTGAATCCCGATGTTTCGTTTATGATACGCCCGGTGGATGCTACTCGCGCTTTGGGGATTGATAATCCTTTTGGTGAGGATACTTTGCTTTTTCCACTTGATTCGAATCAATATACAAGATTGTTTGATCAGCGCGGGCAGCTTAGTTTTAAAGGTAAACCCCTGATTAAGCCATACGATACGAAAGGTAAAAATAATTTGCGGCTGATGTTGTTGCCAGTTTATGCCCATACGCGCTTTAACGGCCATCATCCTTACGGCTGGAGCGATGGTGCTATGGTACCCAACCGCGGACTGCAGCAATATTTTTCGGCAGGTATTTATGGACGCATTGGAATATTAGAAGCCCAACTGAGGCCCGAAATGGTATGGGGACAAAACCGGGAATTTCAGAATCCACCTTTCAGACCTATTAGGATAGATATGCCAGAACGTATGGGGCAGGCTAATTATGAGAAGATATTTTTGGGTCAGTCGTTTGTGAAGCTGCATCTGGGGCCGATAGCTGTGGGCTTATCCAATGAGAATATCTGGTGGGGACCTGGCCGAAAGAATGCCATCGTGATGAGTAACAACGCACCTGGTTTTGGACATTTTACGCTGCACACCAATAGGCCTGTTAAAACCCGTATCGGTACTTTTGAAGGGCAGATGGCAATAGGTAAGCTACGCAGTAGCGGATTCACCTGGCCTGATCGTTACACCCCCGGTGAATGGCCGCCGATTGCCGGTAATGTGGTTCCCGACACCATAGGAGATGTTATTTATGGCTATTTTAATGGGATGGTTGGGGTGTATCAACCCAAATGGACTCCAGGTCTGTTTGTAGGTATGACCCGCACCATACAGGTGAAGGGCGAGGCCGATGGTTTATGGGATTATTTTAATATTCTTTACCTGGAATCGCGGGGAGAGAAGACAGGTGGTGGAATTGACCCCGGAGGAATTCAGCGCAATCAAATCATTTCTATTTTTGCCCGCTATCTTTTTGCCCCTGCACATGCAGAAGCCTATATAGAAATAGGACGTGAGGACAATTGGTACGATTTTGAAGATTTGATGACCCGTCCGCAGTATTCAACAGCCTATATGTTTGGTTTGAGGAAGCTTTATGGACTGAAGAAAAAAGACAGCTGGCTCGAAATATCTGCTGAATATACCAAGATACAGGCGCCTGTAGAAAACTATAACAATCCTAATTTTACTCAGAATTCTTTTTATGCGCATGGAAACGGCATAGGCTGGGTGAATCGTGGTCAGGTTATGGGTGCAGGCATAGGACCCGGAAGTAATATGATGACGGTTGGTGCACAATATATTCACGGATTTAATACCTTTGGACTACAGTTTGAAAGGGTGATTTATAATGAGGATTTGTTCTATCGAATTGATTACCTTAACCTGGGTTTTGGCAATCCGTTTTTTGTCGATGGCAGTAAGCACTTTGTTGACTGGGGTTTAATTTTTAATCATCACACCTCATTTGGTAAATTGTTTTTGGGTTATCAGCTGCATTTGCTGCGCACTTATAATTTTCAATGGAATTATGATCCCTATGGAGGACAGGGATTGTTTCGCTATAATGGAATTAATGTTTGGTCGCTTAATGCCGAACTCACACTTATGTATCGTTTTTAAAAAAGAGAACCAACAAAATAAAAACACATGATGTTTGAGCTAAAAGAATTAAACTTAACAGCTCAGGAGAGTACGAATCAAAAGACAGCAACAAACGGCCTGGCCGATGATACACCTATGCTAAAAGATAATATTGTAATAAGCAATTATTTGTGTAGCTCCCACAAAAGGATGTTCGATTTAGTTTTTTCGTTGCTTAGCCTTCCTCTTTTGCTTCCACTCACCGGATTGAGTGCTTTGTTCGTACTACTGACGATGGGCATGCCTGTAATGTTTAAACAGAAACGCGTCGGAAAAAACGGTAAAGTATTTTTGATTTATAAACTAAGGACACTCAAACGGAAGTCGACCAGTTACGATGGTCTTTTTCATAGCAATGGCGACATTACGCCACTGGGTAAATTGCTACGCATCTTTCGGTTTGACGAGTTTCCGCAGTTGATCAATATTTTTAAGGGAGAGATGAGTTGGGTAGGTCCCAGGCCAGAAGTTCCGTATTATGTGGAAAAGTATTCGAAGCTTAACGAAAAATTTAGTGAGCGTCATCAGGCGTTGCCGGGCATTACGGGGCTTGCGCAGGTTGAGAATCCGAATGCCACACCCCATGAAAACCTGGATAAGTTGGTTTATGATTTGGAATACATCGAAAAAGCCAGTTTGGGCATGGATTTAAAAATTGTCTTCAACACCTTCTTTTTATTATGGAAATAAAAAAACTTGCGATAAGTTTTACTTTATTTTGTGCTCTTATCGTTTCGAGTGCAGCAGCCCAAGAGTTATTTTATCGCAAAAATCTTGCTAATATTGATGTGCAGCAGCTTTCGCAGCAAGACATCAATCGCTTTAGCTCGCGTGTGTCGCAGGCCAATATGTCAGAAGCAGAGGTGATGAGTTATTTGATGCAGAAAGGCTTATCGCGGAGCGAGATAGCCAGTTTGTTGCAAAAGATGGATCAAAAATCACTCACATCGGGCCGTAGCATTGACAAAAATCTTAGCAGGATGCTGGATGAGGAATTAGAAAATTCTGATCCAATGATTGACCGGCTTTATCTGAAGAGTGAGATCCCGCCCGATTCGTTGATCTTTGGTTCGGAATTATTTTCGAATCTTAATCTTGATTTTGCTCCAAATTTGCAGTTGGCCACGCCTGTAAATTATATGCTGGGGCCTGGCGACAAGGTGAATATTGCGCTTTTTGGAAGTCAGGAGACCATAGAGGAGTTTGAGATCAATCCTAACGGAAAAATCAATTTTCCTTTTGCAGGTGTAATACAGATTGCCGGGCTTACGGTTGAGCAGGCAGAAGGCAGGCTAAAATCGGTGCTTGCCGAGCGTGGATATAGCAGCATCAATGAAGGAGATACACGGCTTTCTCTATCCATATTGGAATACCGTACCATACCCATAACGGTGATTGGAGCGCGGCAGTCAGGAAATTATTCGCTTCCTTCGGTAGCATCGGCATTTCATGCCTTGTTTGCTGCAGGTGGGCCGCACACCCGAGGGTCGTTTCGCAATATTGAGTTGATTCGCAGGGGAAAGATCATACAAACCATCGACCTGTATAAGTTTTTGGTTTATGGTGATCGATCGACGGATGTGGTGCTGCAAGAGAATGATGTCATCAATATCCCGGTATATGAACGCATGGTGAGGGTGAAAGGAGAGGTGAAGCGACCCGGTTTTTTTGAGTTGCTCGAAGGGGAAACCTTGCAAACGCTTATGACTTATACCGGTGGTTTTACACCTATCGCCTATAAAGAAAACGTTTATGTGCAGCAAATCGGGGAGAATGAATTTTTGAGCAAAGATTTGAATGCTGACGAATTTGACAGTTATATGCCGGGTTCGGGTGATGTGATTACGGTAGGATCCATTGCCAGTGAATATCAGCAACGTGTATCAATTAACGGAGCCGTGAAGCGTCCGGGTAAATACGGTTGGCACGAGGATCTTTTGCTGTCAGCATTGATTGAGCGTGCCGGTGGTTTTACGGAAAGTGCGTTGTTGACACGTGCCATCTTGTATCGTTCGCCACGAGATAACAGTAGCCATTACCTGCGTTTTGTGCCGGAAGACCTCCTGGCAGGGAAGGAAAACTTTGAGCTGATGGATGGCGATTCGATAGTGATTGGCGACCGGCGAGAGATGTTTCCACACGAAAAGATACAGGTGGTTGGAGAAGTGAACGATGCTGACGAATTCACCTATGGTGAAGGGATGACTGCTCTGGATGCTATTCTGCTAGCTGGAGGGATGAAAATTTCTGCCATCGCCAACAGCATCGAAGTAGCCCGAAAGGTTGATGGCAATGACGAGCTTGTTATCGCCCGTTTGATAGAAGCCGATTCGGATGCTGAATTGATTGTGCAAGCAGATGAAGTGCTGTTGGAGCCCAGGGATATTGTGATTGTGAAACCCAGGCCCGAATATCGTGAGAATCAGATTGTGACTGTGGAAGGAGAAGTGGTTTCGCCAGGTAGTTATCCGCTGTTGAAACAGAATGAACGGCTCAGCTCGGTACTTATGCGTGCTGGCGGCCTTAATCAACTGGGTGACGAGAACGGGGTGTTGATCATCCGCGATGCTTCCACTTCGGTATTGCCAAAGGATTTGAAGAGCTTTGACCTGGAGGAGAAAGATATGGCTACCACGCTCGATTCGCTTTTGCGTGAGAATGCTTCGCGTAATGTGTATGCGCGTTCTGGTTCGCGTGATTCTTATTATTTAGATGATGAGTTTGACTTGTTTTCGGATTCACGGTACAAGGATTCGGAGCGATCAGGTAGCAGGTCATTAGATGCAACAGATAAAACAGACAATAAGGATGGCAAGAAAGAAAAGGAGCAGGAAGAAACTACTTTGATTGCTATAAATAATGTGCTATCGCTGATGCAGAATCCGGGCGGAAAGTATGACTTGAACCTGAAGGCTAAGGACAGGATTATCGTGATGATGCGCGATAATACTGTTGCCGTGAGAGGTAGTGTGAATAATCAGGTGTCAGTGAATTATATGGGTTCCAGGTTAAGGTCGTATCTGAGGGAATCGGGTGGCACCTTGCGCAATGCACAGAAGAGTAAGATATTTGTGATTGAACCCAATGGCCGTGCAAAGATGACGCGGAGCTTTTTGGGTATTAAGAGTTATCCGCGGGTTAGTCCTGGAAGTACTGTGGTAGTGCCCAAGAAACCTGAGCAAAAGAGCAGGCTAAGTGATCCGGCTACTATGGCTGCATTGGCCAGTATTTTGGCTTCGGCAACGAGTTTTGTGTTTATGATATCGACTTTGAAGTAGGGGTTAGGAGTCGAAAGTCTGAAAGTCTGAAAGTCTGAAAGTCTGAAAGTCGAAGGTCTGAAGGTCTGAAGGTCTGAAGGTCTGAAAGTCTGAAAGTCGAAGGTCTGAAGGTCTGAAGGTCTGAAAGTCTGAAAGTCGAAGGTCTGAAGGTCGAAGGTCTGAAGGTCGACATCTCGACTATCGCTCGATGACCTAAGGTCTGAAGGTTGGTTAGGAGTTGTTGATTTGTTCTTTGTTGATTTGTTGATTTGTTGAGGGATATGGGGATTTGAAAATTTGAGGACCTGTCTTCCTCTGGTTGCCAGGCAGGTTCGAAGATTTAACCACGAAGGACACAAAGGATTCACGAAGACCACAAGGGGATTTGACAATTTGAAGATTTGATGATATGAAAATTCAAAGATTAACCACAAAGGGCACTAAGGTTTCACGAAGGACACAAGGGGGGGGTGAAGGGTCCAGGGGTTCACGAGTTCAAGGGTTGATGGGTTTGCGAGTTCAAGGGTTGGTTTGTTTAGTGGGTTTGGAGGTGATAGCTTGATGCTAGTAGCTATTTGAAGTTATTATACTTGTTGAAATGAGATTTTTTTGGCTGTATATTTTTCTTTGTTTGTTTTGCTTTCGGGGGCTTAGGGCTCAGGAGGCTCCTTTTAGTGTGCCTTTTGAGCATCAGTTGGAACGGTATTATAAGGAGGCGATGCTTGAGACTGGTGAATTTGGCCGCCATGATGTGGTGAAGCCGTTGTTGCTTGATCATTTTGCTGTTCCGGATATCGGTTTGATGGATACTGCGGGGAAGGAGTTGTCGCTGGTGAAGCGGAAGTTGTTGTATGAGCATCTGATTAATTATAGCCGTGAAGGTTTTTCGTTTCAGCTTGATCCTTTGTTTGATTTTGGCGTTGGATATGAAGGGGTAGCTGGTAAAACGACCTGGGTGAATACGCGTGGGTTGCAATTGCAGGGTAATATTGGTGAGCAGATTGCCTTTTACAGCAGTTTGTACGAGAACCAACAGGCCACACCAGCCTATATCGATCGGTTTATCAACAGCCATCTGATTATGCCGGTGGTGCCGGGTACGGGTATTATGCCCGGACAAGGGATCGTGCGTGATTTTAAGGATGGAACTGGATGGGATTATGCCAATGCCACCGCTTATGTTTCCTATTCGCCTAGCCCCTACCTCAATTTTCAGTTTGGGCACGACAGGCATTTTATTGGAAGCGGTTATCGCTCTTTGCTGTTGTCGGATGTATCGTTTCCGTATCCCTATTTCAGGTTACAAGCCAATTTGGGACCCTTGCAATATACTTACTGGCTTATGCAGCATACCGACCCGGGGGCACAGCCGCTTTCGTTTCTGATGGCTTTCAGGAAGAAGTATGCCAGTATGGGGTTTTTGAATTGGCAGGTGAATAAGAAGTTGCAGATCGGGCTTTTTCAGGCGCTTACCTGGCCCGGCGATGACAGCCTCAGCGGAGTGAAGCCGCCTGCCTGGCAGTATATGAATCCGGTGGTGTTTTTGCATCCGATCCATTATGGTAATGGCAGTGATGGTAATCTGAATATCGGCTTGAACTTGCAGTGGGTGATGAATAGCAGGATGACGCTTTATTCGCAGCTGCTTTTTGATGAGGTGAGGATAAATGAGCTGTTTAGCAAGCCTGATGCGGCTACCAATAAGTACGGGGTGCAGTTGGGTATGAAGTTTTATGATGCCTTTAAGGTGAAGGATTTGTATTTCCAGACGGAGGTTAATGTGGTTCGACCCTACACCTACAGCCATATCAGCCGATTATCGAATTACGGGCATTATCTGCAGCCGTTGGCGCATCCTTCGGGGGCCAATTTTTATGAATTTTTATTGCTTGGTGATTATCGTTTTAAGGATCGCTGGTATTTGGAGGGTAAGCTGGTGTATAGCACTATGGGTGTTGATACGAGCAGTGTGAGTTATGGCGGGGATATTTTTAAATCGTATAATGATGCGCCGGATGGGGTGGCTACTACGAATGTGTATATCGGACAGGGTTTAGAGTCGGTGCTGTTTCATGGTGAGTTACGGGTGGGATATTTG
>Ga0210036_1001945_pt1 | contig 22617 bp, 13 predicted proteins | sample CryGeymeta201515_FD_185469 | JGI IMG/M metagenome (GOLD analysis project Ga0210036, IMG submission 185469) | Groundwater microbial communities from Crystal Geyser aquifers in Utah, USA - Crystal Geyser metaG 2015-15 (SPAdes) (version 2) | ecosystem: Environmental > Aquatic > Deep subsurface >...
GGCACGATCCCAAATTTCGGTAGGATAGGTAACCCTACTGTTTTACTATAGGGGTTTGAAACCTATACTGGGGAAATGAGACCTTGGTCTCATTTTACCTATAATAGAGTAGTACCAGGTACTGTACATAGTAGTAGTAGTAGTATAAAACCTGGTAATATCCAGATCAGAGATCAGAGGGCACAGAGGATATAGGAATGAATTCTTTTTAAATCTGAATGAATCGTTTGAAAGATAACTACTGTAGACTACTCGGAGTTGTTATTCACGTTTGCATGGCATCATTTTTATGACTCGCTCGATCACAGTCACATATAACGAATAGATTGATACTTGGCTATTTCATGGTAATTAGATGAATAGATTCGCTATCCCAGAGTTACTTAGGACGAATAATCTACTCTTTTACTATAGACCTGGTCGCTGAAAGTACTACCTTGTGATATTTTTGGGTACTCTCTCGTCTCTCGTGTCATGTGCCATTCATGCTACCGCTATGATTGTTAAGAAGTGTATACCACTCCCTGGTACCTCCAAGGAATAAAAAGAGCACAGAAATAATAATCAAAACAAGTGATTACTCAATCTTACCTGACAAGGACGTAGAACGAATACAAGATGAGAACGAATCAAACCCATAAAAAGATGAGCGCAGTAGAAGTTGGAAATGAAGAAACAACTATCACATCTGTCAAAGTGAATCAGTTGCAAAATGTCCACATTTGTACCAGCACAACGTGTCAAGTCTGCAATCGCAACTGTAACGACGACGTTCATGACGACGACAACGCCGACGACGACGGTGACCAGAAAATCGTATCCACCGCAAACAACAACGGCAACGAAAATCACTTGGAGGTTCCCTATGTTGGTTTTGTTTCCAGTCGTCGATCGGGACTACAGTGGGTAGAACCGACAGACTATCCAAAAGACTATTTAATGGATCCTCGTGAGTTTTTAGTAGGCGGCATTCACAACAAAAATAACAACAACGAAAGCAAAAACAGTATAGAAGAAGACAGAGATGATCACAATGCGAATAACAATGATAGCAGGATGATGGAAGATATTCTGGCTGATTTGGGAGTGGGAAACTTACTGGGATCTTGTCATCAGCTGAACTTGGAAGAGAAGAACGAGGAACTAGAAGAACGCGATTCTGCTCCCACCGTAGATAAAATCAGTAGAAGTGTTCCCACTACAAATACAAATACAAGTAATGCAGACAATACAAAGACTAACGAACAAGAAGACAAAGATAAGACGACGTCCTTTATCAAACAGCATACACAAAGCTTGTTGGATGATTTGGAATTTGTTATTCCAGATTGGGAAACCATGAATAATATGACTTCCTGCGGTGGTCAAGAGATGAGCAGGAACGATAACCAGCAACAAGAGCAAGACAGCAGTAGCAAACTCACTAAAAATGCCTCGCTCAAAAGAAGTAGAAGGAAAAAGAAGAGCAACGAAACCTACCAGGCAGGAGATGGTTTGGTGAAGCTTGCCAATTTGGCTATTAGGAATGAAAACTACACTCTTGCCAGAGAGTTGTTTACCAAGGCCCTGGACGAACATTACCAACAATACGGCAATGATCCCAAATCACACAAGGTGGCAGACATCTGGTTACAATTGGGACGAATCTCTGCCAAGGAACGACGACAAGATGAGGCTCTCAACTACTTTCAACGTGGACTTGACATTAAACAACATATTTATGGTCCCAATGCAGAAAACGATGACCTCATCATGTGTCACGAGAGTTTGGGACATATAGCTTGCAATTTGCATAATTATTCACTTGCCTTGCAGTACTATAAGACCTCTCTTAAGATGCATTACGGAGTTCATGCTCCGACCCGCGCCAAAGCAAGAACCAAACCAAACCTGCGGATCTTAAAAGCCAAACTCGATAATTTGGGCAAAGTGTCTAGTCTTGTTGGAGAATATGAAGCCTCCCGGATCTTTTATACCGAAGCCTATCAGCTCAAAAAGGAACTGTATGGATTAAAGGCACAGAATACCGATATTTGTGCGGCTCTTGACAATATTGGTAACCTCCATCGCATCTTGGGAGAGTACGAGAATGCTCGTAAGTTTTTGGCACAGGAATTGCTCATGCTGCATACTATGCATGGAGATGATGCCAAAACACAAGACATTGCTCGAGTTTTGAACAATCTTGGTAACTTGCACTGCAACATGAGTAAGTTTGAACTTGCACGCAATTACTACGAAAAGGCACTAGAAATCAAATATCACCTCTTTGGATCGGATGCGCAAAATATGAGCTTGGCCACTACCTTGCACAGTATGGGAATCTTGTCCAGCGAATTAGGTCAATTCAACAAAGCTGAAGATGAATTCAAAAGAGCCTTGACAATGAAATACCACGTATTTGGCGCGGAAGCCAACAATACGAACATTGCAAACACCATCAACAGGTAAATATTATTTACATCCACAACTTTGTCCTGTTACACCGAAGCAATACTAACAACTATCACAACCTTTCGACACCACACATAACCTGCATAGTCTTGGCAACTTGGCAAGAGCTCGGGGTGAATTTGTGCAGGCAAAGGACTACTACGACCAGGCCATTGCCATGGATCGAGCTGTTGGTGGAACCAATGTCCGGAACGAGAATCATGCCAAGACAATTCTCAATCGTGGTAACATGTCCATGAGGCTGGGCAAGCACAAGGAAGCCAAAGATTATTTGGAACAATCGCTTGACATGTTTCACACCCTGTACGGTGGACGTGACGCCAAAAATGTTGATATAGCTGTCGTTTTATGCAGTCTCGGAAATCTGGCTCGTTTGGACAAAGACTTTGGCGTCGCGGAAGACTACTTTATGCAATCACTTGGAATGCAGTTCCAACTATTTGGAAGAGACGCCAAAAATTCTGTCATTGCCGAAACGCTGTACAACATTGGATTGCTGCAAAAGGACAAGGATGAATATGTTTCAGCGAAATCATATTTTGATAAGGCGCTCGGCATGATGGTTGGAACGATGCGTGATGATTCTTCCAAACATCCTTTGGTACAAAACGTTGCCCTCGAACTCATCAAGATTGAAAACGATCTTGAGCGAGAACCAGTAAGATGCTGGGTCCCGAGCATGATGGGAAAGAAAAAGCCAGGGGGCTTGCTATAATCCGGGTATCCATAAATTGTCCTCAAGAAATATGTGGGTAACGTCATTGACGCTGTAATGGGGAAGCTGGCTGGCAAAAAAATAAAACGTGCGGAGAAATTATAAGGTTTTACTACGTGGCACGAGTGGTAATAGATGGTCAGGGCACATGCAACCGAAGCGTGGAAGTTCCAAAATACATACTCTAGTATTGAGTTCTACTATAACGTTTATTTGATGTACGTAAGGTAGAAAATTGAGCTTATCTTGCTTAGTAGTAATACTAGTACGTGGTAGTCAGGTAAACTGATACATTCTTTTCCCATTACGACTCTGTGCAGGAAGTCCATGTTTAGTACGTAGGTTGGGGTTGCACAGTGATTCCGGACGCCATGTTAAACTTATTGCGCATTTCCTTCGTCCCTTTGCCATTCCCGCCAGTTCTGGAAGAACAGAAAAGTTTTGTCTTCCGACTTCGCTCTAGCTACTACTAGGTCTAGTCTACTACCAGGTACTACCGTAGTAGTTGTAGCCGCATTCTCGAAGTTACAGGAGCCTTCACTCCTGATTAGCTTTACCAGTACCATGGTAGCAATAATCGTTGTCAGACGGTGTACATAGTCTATCTAGTCGTGGACAATGGTAAAGATCCCTTGTTACAAAGGAACTTACAGTTCCGTGAGGTGAAGCTAGTGGAAAGAGCAAAACATTGAACTGACAGTTCCGAAGTGCCGGGAATTTTTACATCTTGTGGAACTACCATTTGAGATCATAATAGTTTTTGGTCTACTTGCTAGTACTGGTACCACCTACAGTAGCTAGTAGGACTACCACTACTTAGTGGAGACCTTCCCTTTAGGTACCTGGTACCAGGTTCGGCATAATCCACTTATCTAATTTTGTGTTTCTTAAGTAAAAGTGTTTAACATTTATTTACGATACAAACAGATCTTTAATTCTGTTTCAGTTTGGTCTGTCGCTTGATGTCCAGTGGATTGAGGTAAATAATACGCTTTGCTTTTCAATCTTTAACTCGAAAGAATGTCACAATTACCAGGTACCTGGTAACAGGTACCAGGTACGTGCAAGTCCACAATTCCAGAAAGGATCGATTTCCACAATTCTTGTAGTACCACAGCACAGCACAAAATTCATTGAGTACCAAGTTACAATTCGACTATTACCAGGTCCGCACTTGGCACACATCAAAATGGCACAGTTGAATCATTCTAATCATTCCTTGGCAATGGGCACTCTGGGTCAAGTAATCGAAACGAATCACACTGGTATTGTCCAGCTGTCGTTGGGTCAGGTAGAGGCTGCGTATACATCTTTCGGGCAAGGTTTGTTCCTTCTTCAAAGCCTGCAGATTCCTGCTGAAATATTCTCTCCTCGTCAGACAATGGGCTGCCAAAGCTCTTGTCCTGTGCGTCTTCGACTACTCACGGATATGTACACAAATACTCCTTCCGACGACCAGCTATGCCAAATCGACATACCTGCAGACGAAGCGTCCCATCCAACTGTTGAGTTCATTGCGCTTTGCAGCGCGGCAATGGTGTACAATTGTGCCATTGCCTGCGAGCATTGGGCGGCTGCCGCTCAGCGAGATGAGTGCGCGGCCTGGAATACCAAAAGTGTCCTGCTGTTTCGCAAAAGTCTAGAGATTTTTCACTTGGCTACTGGGAAGTACGACTGCTCTTCGCTGATCGCAAGCGCTGTTCGTGAAATGGCAGGCGTCTTGTATGAGTTGGGAGACTGGCAAGCAAGCCAATCCATTCTCAATGAGTTATTTCAGAAGATTATCCATCAGCTTAGCAAGCTCGAGGTAGTGCTAACAGCCAGCGCGGCCTAAAATCAAATCAACCGTCTGATTCTTTGGATGCCACTGCTGTGATCGCGACGGTCACAAATTTAGATAATCCAGTTTTGTTGTTTAAAATCGGACCATCACACTCACACATGCAGAGCAAAAACTTATAATACATCCATTGCACATACAGTCTTTCATAAATTCAATAAAAATAGTAAAACAGTGACACTAAAGAGCTGGACTCGTCCGCTCTGGGGTTCTTTGTTATCCGTGCAGATGTATCATAAGGCGATGGCAGTCGTCAGTGCTAAGTCGGCGCTCTCATTCCTAGTCCAGGTCGGCAGCGAAATCAATGTCACTTGTTATTCCTGCGGAAAATTGTGATTGATTGTTCAAGCGGCTCTCGTCATCATATTCAAGCTCGCTTGATTTTTCTTCTTTGATTGTATGCTCTGCAGGGTTTCTGTCTTTATTAGATTTCATGCGAGCCTTGGCCATTTGCAAAATCAGCGCTCGACGACTAGAGCGATCAGCTGGATTACTGCTGTCTGTCCAACCAGACCCTCCGGATATCACAGATGAATGAAGAGCATCCGAATTTGCTGATTCTCCCCAAGTAGATGTGCTGGCATCGTCGGCAGCTCCTGCACGTTCAGATATGGGAGTTTCTGGTTCATCGTAGGCAAACTGTGCCAATGATTTCAAACGACTTTCATCTGTATCCGCACCGAGGCTCTCGTTGTCATTGTTGCGAACTTCGTCGAACTCACCGCCGATTCGTTTGCGGGCCCTGCGATAGAAGGAACAAGTAGATGTGAGCAACAAAACATAAAAAGAAATCTTTCAGTTCAGCCCCTTTAAAAAAGAACGTACTGCTCGTGGCGACGTTGACGATTCCGTTTTAGCAGCTCTTGGGCTCCTTTCATTGCTGACGTATGTGAAAATTCGCTAATCGATTGAGCGCTACCTTGACTCATGGGACTCTCGGCCGCCACGGCCGATGACCGTTTTGGACTCTCTTCCGCTTCTCGGCCCAAGCGACGTAAATGATCCGCCTTGATAGGAGATGATATGTCACTTTCACCTCCATAGTCGTCGGGACCAGGTGCTTCTTGTTGCATTGGATCGTCCTTGTAGTAGCGCTCGTCATAAAAGTCAGGACGAGGTGCTTCTTGCTGCATTGGGTCGTTTTCGTAGTAGGCTCCATCATTGAAGTGGTCATCCGGATGTCGTCCATTCATGGCGCCATGATCAAAGTAAGATTCAGCAAACTCGTCTTCGTCGTCGACGCCTCCAGAGTGAGCGTTAAAGAATTCGTGGTCTTGACTGCCATTCTGGTCCTTCAAGCATTCTGGTGAATCGTAGTAGCGATCGTCTCTTGCTTGCTCCAGGTTTTTGTCGTCGTACGGATATTGAGGGTTCTCGTCACCAGCAATATAAGAAGGTGAATCTTCGATTTGTCCTGGACTGTCAACCATTTCGTTCATTGTGTTATGTCTCTCATCCCTGACACCGTCATCAACGCCGTGACTTGCAATGGCACTTTCATCCACATCCGGTTCCGAAGATCCGCGCTCTGGTGGATCCATGCCATGTCCACTTAGTCTTGTCGCTATTGCTGCGTCCATTCTGATATTTTAGGATAAGGTGCAAGAAAGAAGGGCGCTGAGAAATTCGTACATACCGGCATAAAAAACTTCGAAACAATAGAATACAGAGCAAGCGTTGAAACAAAAGGAAACTTACGGAGCTTGGTTGGTACTGAGAAAGGCTCCTTCCTCCGTGACTTCTCGGTGAAAAACGGAAGGCTGGCCACTCGGATCGTCGGGTTGGGTCGAATACTGCAATTGCGATTCACCTTCATAATCTTGTTGCGATTGATAATGAGGATTGTCAAAATCCGGTTCTTCTTGTTGGTACGCTGGATCGTGTTGATATTGCTGCTGTTCATACGCTCCCATGTTACCTTCGTCAATCTGGTCATCAGGTCCGTTGGTCTGATAAACTTTCGAGGGATTGCCATGCATGTAATATCCTGGCTCCTGGGGATGCTGTTGATGAAAATGTGTCTCCATGTACGACTGTTGGTGTGATTGGTGGTACCCATGTGCTAGATAATCCTCTTGTTGTTGATGCTGCTGTTGCAAATACATCCTTTCATCAAGCTGCTGATGCTCATCGTAGTCTTGCTGTATACTACTATTCGCCGTACGTCCAACAATGGGTGTTGCGCCAACAGTGAGTTGCTGCGCAGGAGGAGCGATGGGATCCCTGAGAATGGGTGTGATGGTTCCTCCGTGTTGCATTTCGTATTCCTGAGCCCTCAAAAGGGCTCGATGACGAGCCTCCAAAAAGTGTGGTGGCAAGACCTTGGTCCAGGACGGTGGTTGTAGGATATATTGTGGCAAGGCCCGGCATGGGCCCAAATGATACAATTTTAAATCGTGAAAGTCTCGATCAGTCAAATCGTAGACGGATTCGACATCTTGTACGGCGGCAACACTTGTCAATCCTGCCTGTTCGGCCAAGGCCATGGACTGGGCTTTACTGATTGGCATTCCTGTATTATGTTCGCTTTGGATTTCAAGTTTGTATAATTCTTCGGGTGTCAGACTAGGTGACAAAAATGCCAGCATATAAATTGGATTTCCATCAAAGTCCGCTTGGTAGTAGACATCTTCTTCGGTGTTAATGGGCCCTCCCGAAAAAAAGCAAAATTTGTTGACGAGCGTCCATTCATCTGGATCTTCAATAAGCATGGCAGGCGCGGCATCACATTGGGATGGATAGTCCGTCTCGAGCAGTACCAGTGTGTCTCTGGTGAGCGGTTCGACGTCAATCGGTCGTACCATTCCAACAGCTGCTGCCAACAAAAAGTAGTATCCACCTTGTGGATGCAGTCGTTGCTTCGAGTCTAAGGATGAGTGGTTTACATGTGGGATTTGTGAGATACGGATGTGATTGTGAGTCAATGGTAATGGTGGTTGACAAATAATGGTAGAATTTGCAACAAGGCTGATATCATCCAAAACAATCATGCAACAAAAATAACGAGGGACAACTCGTTTTACTTACGAAAGAACGGGATTCCATCAGGAATAGGTTTGTTACTAAAGTGACAATATTTGGAAATCCGTCTCCACCCACTGCTCAACAACAGCTCGTCTGGTAAGCGTGAAAACTGATTCGGATAGGTTTGCTCCACTCTGCGTAAATCTTCATCGCAAATAGTGGGACATCCCTTGAGTTTCATAGCCGTTGCCAACATGAGAACGACATTTCCAGTGAGCGTTAAACCCTCGTAGTGTTGTGTCGTCTTTCCAATGCCCGCCTTGGTAAAGTAACAGCGTTTGGCAAAGCTAGATGCCAGTGGTTTTGCCAGCATTTGTTTGGGCGGTACTCTGTCTCTGTCTAGGGTTGTTTGTGTTTGTGTGTCATCATCTTCGTCGTCATCATCATCATCATCATCACTGGCATACTTGTTTTTACCAGTCTGACTTCGACCTTGACGGTGCGTGTCTCGTTTGCTCAATTGCTTGCGATTGGTGTTAGTGTTGCTGTTGCTGTTGCTGTGTGGATGATCACTCTCATAATCGCTCTGTGAAATGAAGGAGGAATCTTCTCGATCACGCCTATTTCTCGGAATGACACTGGACGCCACGGTGCTCTCGTTGACCGTGCTGGCATTGTAGTCCGTATCCAACGTCTGTTCATCGCAGTCGCTCAGCGTTCGGGAGTCATCGGAATTGTAATCTTCACTGTAAAAGCTGGCCGACCGGGCATCTCTCATGCCCTTCTTTCGATCCGATGCGGACGACGACGAGGGTTCAAAAATGGGACCACAAACGGAGTCGATCAGGTGTGCGGCTGGGTGATCCTGTTCTTCTAACTTTCTGACTCCCATCTTAATGGAAGTCTGTACATCCCCCAGTACCTTCTTGGCTCTTTCAGTAGCACTTTCGGCTGCAGCCTGGGCGACCTGGGTGGCACTTGCGGCTGTATTACTTGCAGAGTTCTTCTTGCCTGATTTGTTGGACTTGGAGTTCTTGTTGCCTTTACCAGACTTGTTGTGTTTGTCGTTGTTTTTGTCGTGGTCCTTTTCGTCCGCATCATGGTCTTTACTGCATGGCTTACCAGGAGACATAGAAGGAAGATGTGACGTGATGGATGATGCGTTGCCCATTGTGTTGGTACTTGTGGTTTGTTGTTATCTTTACTGTACTTCCTCCTCCTCCTCCTGCTGCTGCTGCTATTCCTTCCGCTGCTACTGCTGCTGCTGCTGCTGCTGCTGCTGCTGCTGCAGTAAAAACTGTTTCTCCGGCTTTACTTTCCTCGATATGAAATTCAGATCGGTAAGCTATAAACAAGAGCAAGAGCTGTTGTAATAAACAACAATACTGATAGAATGCGATTGTTGTTGTTTGTTGTTGTTGAAAGGGGACCAGAGGTAACAATGCCCATGGTCAAGAAGACTAATAATACCGAAATGGTGGAAAGAGAAGACCTCTCTTCGTGGAGTTGCTGTGTTGCTGTGGCTGTTTCATCATTCTACAGTAATAATATTATTATTACATTTACGCCGGTCAGACGATCGCGCCGGACCCGTTGGAACTCAGATTGTATTTAAGTTGGAACATCATTGGATTTTTGTAAATTATTGGCTATTGGATGAAACCTTAACGGTAAGAACAGTTTAGGGATGGAGATACAATAGTTTTGCTACAGCCAGCAGGCGTAAAAATACACAAGAAGTAGGGTAGTAGTATTACTGCTACTAGGCTTCTAGCTAGCTAGGGAGTACTACTAGTAGCTACTACTAACTAGTAGTAGCAGTCCTCCAGCCAGTCTACTACCTAGTAGACCTTGTACTATAGTTCTGTGCAATAGTAGTACCAGGTAGGTTTCTTCAATACGACTAGACTACTACTACTACTACTAGCTACTAGTCCTCCCTCTGGTCTAGTAGCTACAGTAGTAGCTAGTAGGTCGTTGGGTACTATCAGTATAAATAATATTATGGTAGATGTTCCTTCCCAATCACAGCTTCTAAAAGCTAGAAATGCTACAGCAGGAGAATCACTGTTTGCTCGCTCCCTTTCTCGCTGGTCCATGGAGGCGTCGTACTGATCGGTCATATCAACTCATGGAGTGTACTCAAGCTCAAGCTAGAGCCTCTTGATGGCCAACCTTTGCTATCACGTTTGGTTGGTTGGTACGCACTTGCCACGCGGACGAGTCGGAAAACTATCGTTTACTACACAACTAATAGAAATATCGTACTAATGACAGAAAACGTTCATGTACTGTTTTATACTTTTTACATTCAACAACAATGGGGGTTTCTCACAAAGTTTCAAATCTCAGATTGTTTTCTTTCGTATCGGGGCGTGTGTTGGAAGCTTTGCGCATAGCTCGAGGGGAAAAAAACTGCTCCATGCGAAAAGCAGGATCTACGCCGACAAATGTTCACTTCACCGCCCATTCTTACCGAGTAACTATACAGTAGGAGGCTTCTTGACATCGTCCGATTCCATCTTGGCACCTTCGTAACTCGCGACCGAACAACTGGCAACAGTAGCAGCATCATCCGTTGCAGTATCGGCAGTACCAGTAGCAGCAGCAGCGGCAGATGTGCCTGGCCGTCCTTGGACCATGTCGGACAAGTTCGACATTCCGTCGTATACTGACTTTGTGGTCTGCGAGTAGGTTTGTTGACTGTCTTCCAACAAGGCCGTCATGCGAGCTGCGAGACGAGCGCGGGCTGCTCCTTGAGTGTAGAGCATACAGGCAGCCGTGACAATTGTAGCGGCAAGAATAAAGCAAGCAGCAACAACAATCCAAAAGCGCTGCTTTTCCATACGGGACATTGAATGAATGTAGTCACATCCAGCTGTACTCTTGTCTTCCTTGTTCATTTTGATTTCGCACTTTCCAGATTCCGCGTAGAGAGAATGGCAAACACCGCTGCTGCATGGCACGTAATCGCTAGAGACCAGGTTGGAGGTAGGAAGAGATTCGCCGCTCTGAAAGAAGAAAAAAAAAAATAGGACCAAGGATGTCAGTACCATTTATGCATTTGCCTTTTAAAAAATATACATTGAACGTACAATTTGTTTGTAGGTACCAGTGGCGGCCCTTTGGGTGCAAGCCGAATCAGTAAAAGTTCCCATGTAGACACCCCCCTTCCGACAGGAAGCCCCGACGTAAACTGAGTCGGCAACTTCATGACACTGTACCATATCTTCCATTCCGGCGGTGTTTCCTCCTTGCGTATCTTCACAGCTGGACATACCGACACTGCTCATACACTGGGAGAGACATCCATTATAATCAAAGTAATAACTGTCTTGTTCGAGGTGACGACGGTTGTTTCCGTTGTTGTTATTGCTGTTGTAGCCGTAGTTGTAGTTGGGCTGGGCATAGTTTGCATACTGGTTTCCACCATTGTTGGCTTGATCGTCTCCTTCCTCTTCGTTTTGCTGGTCATCTTGGTTTTGATCTTGTTCGTTGGAATACTGGTTCTGGTATTCATCGGCCATGTCTTGACAAGAGGCAATGCAAGTCTCTTCCGCGGCCGCACAGTCCGAATCGGAACCAATGATTCCACTATAAACAGCGACAAAGGAATCCATGGGAATAACGTAATCACCGGCATTGCGGCATTGGTTGCTGTTTTTCGGGCAGAGTTTGAACTTGGCCAGCAATTGAGAATTCCTGAAAGGGTTTCGAATATTTCGTGGTTCGTTGGTAAAGGTTAAAAAGTGAGTCTCTTGTGATACAATCATCACACAAAAATCAAGCATCTTCAAGCATTATCAAGCATCATCAAGCACAGCGACTCACACATCTCCTCCGCTTTCATCGTAATCCCGAGCACATCCATCAAACTTCATCTTATAGTCGCTCAGCCATCCCAAATCATTGGAACTATCCCACGCGTAACTGCTGGCTTGACTGGTCACTTGATCGTACCCATTGTAAGCACTGTCGCCGTTGCTGTTGCTACTGCTACTGCTACTGCTACTGCTACTGCTACTGCTACTGCTTACGCCGTTGTTATACGCGTCGGTGCCGTCACCGTTCGCAGCATACTGGCCATTACGCCATTGCGATTGACTGTACGTACCGTCTCCGTACTCCACCCCGGATTGGTAGTGCCAATTGCTATCGCGCGTGTTGGTGTAATATCCTACATTGGTCATGTAGGCTTGCGCGTTCTCTTGGGCACTCGCAGAGTTGTAGTTGCTGTTGCTGTTGCCGTTGCTGTTGCTGTTGCTATTCTTATTGTTGTTGTTGTTGTTGCTATTGCTGTTGCTATTCTTATTGTTGTTGCTGTTGCTGTTCTTGTTGTTGTTATTGTTGTTGTTATTGTTATTGTTATTGTTGTTGTTGTTTCCTTGATCCTGCTGCTGTTCCTGCTGTTGCTGCTGGTACTGCTGCTGTTGCTGGTAGCTACTAGATCTCCAGTACTGATTTTGGTTCTGACGATTGTAGTAATTGTTGTTTTCCTGTCCTTCCATGTTCTGATCTTCTTCGCCACCACCTTGAGCGTGGACTTGCGTCAAGGTTGTGAGACTACAGGCGGCAAGCGCCAAGACTGTTGCAGTTACAATACGCATCTTGGTAGGGTGTTGTTGTAGTTTGGTTGCTGTGGCCGGATAGGTTTTGATTTTTGATGAAGGGTTTGAGAATTCAGAAGGAAAAAAAATGTGTAACCTAAGTGAGTGTTTTCTATAGCTTCAACTGTACGTATTTGTTGTCGATTGCTTGTGAGCTAATCTGTCAAGACCAGCAAGTACAAATTGTATGAGGAGTTCAGTGAGATGAAATAAATTGAGTTTGACAAGCACCAAATTTCTTGTCATTCGATACTCTACAAATTGAACGTACGCCTTCCGGCGTTCTGCGTGCACCACAACGGCGCCTCAACGCTTGTAGACTGTGAAGAAAGTGTACTCCAGGGTGCTCGGATATAGGTATGTATGTATACATTAGGCCAGTGTTTGGTTGTAAGTTGAGCGTTCAGATGCACCTCCAGAGAGGATCTGGAGTGGTCGCAGTTCTCAACGGAGTACCGTGAGTTGAGAGACTTCAAATATGGTTGCGGAGTCAGAAATCCACCTATGTACACTAAATTTCATACACGTACCTTAGCGTTGAGCTAGAACGCCGGCCTTGTCCCACATTTTCGTGATTTTTTATCAATACTCGGAATACGGTAACAAAAAAGCGTGTAAATTTTTTACCTAGTAGTAGATTCTATTCCTGTACTACCTGGTAGTCTAGTACTCGAGTAGACTAGAGTATTACTACTTGGTACGTGTACCATAAGGTCTACTCAGTATTATTATTAACTCTTCTTCTGTGGATATGTTGGCGAGTGAATGAGGCCCAAGAGGGCACAAACAAGGCGCACCGGACCCTTGTCGGTGCAGGTCGTGTAACCTCTGGTGTCTACTACTTATTACAAGTACTTCCTAATTGATTGACATATCTTTCATCTAAATGAAAGCATCAGCGGATCTATCTTGCTTTCTGGCAGTTAGAGTATGTAGCAGTCAGGGTAGCTACTGTTACAACACGTCCGAACAACACGTCCCAACAATATTGCTAGCTACAAGGTGGTGGTAGTCTAGTTGATATTTTTATTTAGAGTAGCTACGAGTAGAGTGCACAACCGTTCAAAGAACGGGTTCACAACTTTCTACCAGTAGACTACAGCTGCACACCAATAATTGCTTTCGATTACTGGAGTACCAATCATATCGAGGGAGGGTAATAGCTCTAGTAGTAGGGTAAGGGGTACCGAAAGGCAGGTGCAGTTGGATGCAGTAGCAGGAAGGGTACTTTTCAGAAAGTTTCAAATCGTACTGTGCATTTTGATAGATTCTAGAGTAGCTGTTTATATTGTACTACTAGCTAGTAGGAAATAGTGCCATGATTCATGATGATGCAAGCATGTATGCATGCGCATACACATGAATTACTGCACACGCAGTATTTCGAGTACTACTCTAGCTAGACACTCTAGCTACTAGCTCGCTAATAATTCCTTCGAATTAATGCCAAGAAGAATCCTCCGCTGTCATGATCTTGCGGCCAGAGTCGGGTGCATTCGTGCAGTGTTTCAATAATACGACAGGAAACAGTGTTGTCGCTGATGTTGTTGTTATGATTCGCAGTACTACTTGAAGTAGTGACAGTCTTGGGCGGCCACATACTCGGCAGTGCTATTGATTCCAAACCGCCTTTCATCATGGCATCCTCGTACGTGTCGTACCATACAAGACGTGGTGATTCGTCGTCGTCGTGGTCACTACCATCTGCAACAGCAGCAGCAGCAGCAGCGCTTTCGTCGTCTGTGCTGTGCTTGACCTCAAAATCATCATAAAAATCTGCCACCTTCCACTGTCGAATTCCGGGCCGTCGTTGAAATCCATCCAATTCCGGAAAGGGAATAATTTCGGCTGCCAATTGATTATTATTTGGTGGTATCTTCTGCTTGTTGGTTCTGTTTTTGCATCGCTGTTGTTCGTGAAATTGTCGAAGAGCTTCTACAACAACGGCTTCGTTTTCGATCGGATTGAGACTGCAGGTACTGTAACATAAAGTGGCTGTTTTGTTGACAGAAGTTGGCTTCAACAACGAAAGAGATCTTAGTAAAATTTGAACCTGTAGCGAATGCAAGGCATGACCTTGTTGTGGTTTCCAGGCATTCAAAATGTGTGGATCCTTGCGAATGGTTCCATCACCCGAACATGGCACATCACAAACAATGACATCCCATGCCTTGGAAGTGGACAAATGACGAGCATCTGTGCACGAGTATCCAATGATTGACGAGGATGATGATGATGCTGCTGCTGCTGATGATGCTGATGGTGTATCGTTGTTGTAATGGTAGAGTGGAACTCCTGATCGTTCTACGGCCTCCTTGAGGGACTGTAATCGTGTCTCGGAAACATCATTGGCCAATATTCTTGACTTTGTATGGTTTTGACAACAGTGCACTAGCTCCAAGAGCTGTAAGGTTTTACTCCCGGGACTGGCACAAACATCCAAGAGTCGTAATTTTTTGTTCTTCTTGGAACTAAGAGCACTTGCTGCTTCCAATGCCAGTACGGGCAGCATACTTCCCAATTCTTGTCGCGCAATTGTTCCATCGATCGAATGATCCAACAGAAATTGTTTGAGTTTTGGTGCCTTTTTAGAGAGCTCGTGTTTGGCACAGTTGACTTGATAAATACTGTTAGAGGAGGGCAATGCAGCAGGGACTACATTGGGAAGTTGTTCACTGATTTTGACTTGTAATTGTTGACGTGCGTGTTGATCAAGTGTTTTCCGAATTCGAAATGTGACTGGAAGTGGTTGAGCCATGGCCAGAAGAAATTCTTTGAGGTGCAATGGATTATTCTCGTTCTCGGTATTGCTAGTCTCATTCTTGTTTCCGGTGGAAGATGTTTGTTGTTTGTACTTGCCAGCCAATTTTGTCATGGCAAGCAAAAGTTGATGTTCCCTGAACGATTCTTTATTGTCGAGGGTTGGTGTTGGTGTTGGTGTTGGTGTTTGTGTAATACTAGCAGTTGTCGTAGTAGTTGTAGCTATTGTTGTACTATTCTCGGCATTTCCTGCCCGTTTTTTCTTTTTTCTTCTTTTGGCAGCTCTCGACAAGCCAGCTCCTCTGCTAGTATTACTGCGAGTATTACTGCTACTGCTACTACTTATAGTAGAGGTAGACACACCCTGCACTACCCCGTCCTCCTCCTCCTCCTCCTGGTGTTGCTGCTGCTGTTCCTGATCTAGTAGTTCCTTGTCACGGTGGTTACAACACACAGTCCCCGTGGGTTGTTGAGTGTAGTACTGCACAAACAGACTGCACCCAAAATGATTGCGTTTGAACCAAATATTGGAATGTGAGGACGACTTTCCTCGTGCTTTGGCCAGTGGGTTCTTATTGGAGAAGGTCGGGCTGTTAGAATTACATTTGCGTTTCTTCTCCTTCTTATTATTATTATGACCATTACTATTACTGTTGTTGTTGAAGGTATCGTCGGCGTCGTTTACAGAGTTCATCATCATCTGTTATTTGTTGTAGTAGACAGTAGACAGTAACTTTGAGAAAAAATAATAAGATGTAATAAGTGAGTGGTGTTGTGATTTTCAGTTTTTGAATGGAGGTAGGTCTGGTCTACTGTTGCCAAAACAGATCGCACACTTGTTGTTCAGAATTTGGAATGTTTCATTCGGTAAATAAATAATAATATATTATTATGGAATCTCTGAAAGCAAGCAAAGGAACGTTGAGTACTGGCTAGTCTACTACTTGCTTACTACTCTACTAGTAGTAGGTACTACTAGTACGAGTACCAGTTGTACGTACAGCACCACGTTGGTGTAATAAAAGGTTACCTGGTACTAGACTACTGTAAAGCAATGACAACGAACGAAACATCAAAAAACACTACTAGACTACTACTACCAGTACCAGTTACTCAGTTACTACTACTAGTCTAGTGTAGTCTATTACCTAGGTAGAGAACACCCTAACACATAACTGCATAACACATAACATCATTCAGCTACGAAGAGTGACAGGGGTGTTTAATTGTTAATCAATCTACCTGGTAGTACCAAGAGAGGAGACCAAGACCGTCTCAATAACAACGGCGTAAGCAGCAGTAATACAACTAGAATAATAAATAATGATCAGCCGCATTCGTCAACGACAATCGCAACCGCAATCACAATCACACACACAGCCACAACAGCAATTTTCTTCTACTGACAATGCAGCAGCTAAAGTTGACATGAACGTGAACATGAGAGAAGACTATATTGATGCTGTTTTTGGACCTTCGTTTCTGCCACTTGCTACTGCTGCTACTACTCCTACAGCTACTACAAAGAGTGGCTCTACAAAAACTCCCAACAATCACAACGAACCAGCAACAGAAACAGAAACAGAAACAAAAACAAGACAAGGCACTGGACTGGCTCAAATCCCGTACTATGTGTCCTACCAGGCCAGCATACCACCACCCAAAAAGGCAGCGTTTAGTGAAATGAATCTTCCTCTGGAGGCAGAAATGGAACCAAAATTGGGTCTCACCCTCACCAAACTAGCATTGGGATTGTATGTACGATCCGTACAGGCAGAATCAGAGGCAGAATTGGCAGGAATACTACCAAATTCAATACTGGTCAGCATCAATGGTATGGGAATGCTAGTGGAACCATCCACTCGGGCATTGGAACGATTGTGGCAGTACGAGGGGGTCTTTGTGGCTGCCACCCATGGGACCCATGGCACCAATGGTACCAATGGCACCAATGACAGCCATTCCTTTCAATCAAGGAAGGAAGAAACCAACCAACAATACCCCCAACCCCAACCCCACCCCCACCAACAAACTCAAACGAACATGATACCCACACCTATGCATGATGTCGTGGCCATGACCTTTATACGACACGGAAAACTATACACTGCTACATTACTAGCCAAACATCCACACCGGTCAAGTTGGGGCATTCAGTGGGCTTCCTGTGCAGATTTTTGTCTCGTTAATAGAGCCTACAGCTATGCACAATCCATTGGGCTGGTAAAACGCGGAAGTATACTGGCCAGTGTCAATGGACAAACATTCCGACATTTCAAGTACGATCAGTTGGCACAGCGGGTTCAACAGATCTTTCAACAACGATTGGAACCCTTGAATTTGGAATTGTGTTTTACACCAGCAGCGGGACGAACAGGATACTTTGAACGACTGTACTATCAACATGATCGTGATCAGCCAAACTTCAACAAGAGCAAAAACAGTAATGCCAACACTGCAGCAGCAGCAGCAGCAGCAGCCAAGCGCACTACAGGAACCAACGCTGCGACTGCCACTGCCACTGCCACTGCCACTCACCAATACCAACACCAACACCGCACAACGTCCTACAATCAACCACCACCTTCCAAACAATACAAAACGAAACGGACCGTACATGTACCGACACGAACACAAGATGGAGTTGAAATTCGAATTCATTCCTTTGGAGATTCGTGGAAACAATGGCGAGAAGCTGCTGCAAGACGAAACACATGTCTGAGACAACATCGTTGTGGCAAATCATCGACATCGTGCAACAATACAACACCATCATCCGCATCATCATCGTTGTTAACTACAACAACGAGTACGAGTGTCATGGAATTGGCACGACGTGTTGTTGAAGCTGAAGTGGATGGACCCATATCTTCTCGTGATTTAACCTTTCAACCACACTGGAATGATAGGCATCAGCACATCTATCTACCTTGTCCGACCTTACCCAAAACCGAGTTTTTGAGAATTTGGGATCCACTTCAAGCTTTGATGTACTGCTTATCGTCTTACGACTACCAGCACTCCACGACAAAAAACAATGGCACTACTGGCGATAGGGACATGGCACCGGGAAGTTTGCATCTTTTGTACGATTCCGCCGAGGCTGCGGCGGAAATACTCGAGGAATTAGCCACGGATCACTTGGTGCAAGTATTTCTGTGGCAATTCATCAGTGTCATTGGACATTACACGCGCTGTTATGGGGATACCACCGCCAACTTCCTTCCAACGACTACAAAAGCTGCGACTATGGCTGCCACCAATGCTACGACAACTTTTGGCTTTTGGGAAGAAAAGAAAGACGACGAGAATGCGTTGCCATTGACGAGTAAAGGTCCGTCAGCTTCAACGACGGCCACAGCGTTAAAGTGGCTCCCTTCCACTGCTAGCAATGGCAACAACTCGATTGCACAAGTCTTGTCCAGTGTCCTTCTCAAGCTATCTCGCAAAGACCAGGACTTTTGTCAAAGACTGTATTTTGCACTCCGCAGTATGGATTTGGACGAAAGCCAGTCCTTTCATGAGATGGATCCCCAGCCGCTGCAGCAGCAAAGCAGCAACCCTCATCATTTGCTAGCGCTCTACAACTGTTTGAAGCTCTTACGGTCGGCCGAACAAGAAGTGACTAACACCAGGCTCAGTATGTTGAGTATAGAGCAACAATATTACTCTCACAGGTCGTCTGGTGCGCCGAAGGGTGCCCATAACGCTAAAGAAGATACCATTGTGGATTCTGGGACTATGAAACCCACCACGGAAACAGATTTGCCCTCCACTGCCGACACGTCGCAGTTACAGTCTCAACTTCCAGGGACGAACAGCCAAAAAATTGACAAGCGTCGTCTCTTTGGATTTTTCAAAAAGTCCAAGCAGCGAAAGAAAAACAATATAAAGCATGCATTCGTACCGCCAGAAAAGGCACCCAAACCCCCCACCAACAAGCAGTCATCGGTGAAACACTTGTCGCCCCGACGCATTCTTTCTCATAGTTTGTCGCAGTCCCATCAGTATCAGCAAAACGAGCAAAAGACGGCATTGCAACCTTCACCTCCACCAATCCTTCAGCCAGAGAATATAACGGAATTTATCAAGGAACTCGACAGCATCACCAAATCGATTGAAAAGAGGCTCCTAAAATCGTTTTCGCAGAAAATTGCAGACTGGGCTTTACAGCCATGGTCAGCCTCCAAAAGCAGCGCCTTGCACAGTCTGACCGCGGGAATGCGACAGTCGTTGAGGACTCACAGTGGCGGTGGAGGCGGTGTTCTGATTGACGCTTCCAAGATCGAGTCGCAACCTGAAAAGAAAAAATACCACTCGTCGTTATCCACTGCCAACACTGCGCGTACCGCGTCCTGTCCCAACTTTTGTTTGGTCAACCCATTAGATCCGCACGAATTATTGGTAGGCATTGATCCAGAAGGGTGCTACATATTACCGAGTGCGCATTTTCCCATACTGCTGTCTTTTGATGCCACGGAACGACATGGTCTACAACACAAAATTAATATATCACACTCGTCCAGCATAGCCAACACTACCAAAATTGCGGATTCTGTTTTGTCACATCGAGGTCCCGAGCGTTTGTACCGTATTACTGTGGAAGTTTGCAATCTTCCATCGTCGGCAGCGCAACTGGTGCTCCACGGAGCAATTGCAGGAGCTATTCAAGAGTCTGCTTCTTGCACACAACCAGGGAAGCCATCGCACGTCTTTCGTCGAAAGATGAGCTTTCGCACCAGATCAACGTGGGGTGCGCCAAGGACATTGGCGTTGCGCCTATCAAGTGTACCTAAGGAGGAGACGAATCGAAGTAGGATGATAGGAGTACCGTTGACCGCTGACGGTCTCGGTTGGGTTGACTTGGGTCCTCTGTGGGATCGTCTCGAACGTTTTCAAGAACCTGAATCATTTCAGACGGCTAAAATCTATCCCATTGCCGAGAATGGCTTTGATGAACAAGGCATGTTGGTCACGACGATGAATAGACCTGGAGAGCGAATGCGGCCTTTGGGATTGGAATGCAAGGTAACACTTGAAGTCAACGAGACTGAAAATGCCAACAGCAAGTCCTCCTTTGCTACCCACAAGCGCCTGTTGTTGTACAAGCACGACGACGATTTGAGACTCGAAGCATTTAGTATTCAGTTCATTCGAACTTGCGATATATTGCTGAAAGCCTCTGGCCTTGATTTGAAATTGCTGACCTTCGACTGCATTCCGGTCGGTCCAAATCGAGGCTTTATTGAATGGGTCGAAGGAAGCGTACCGTTGAGTGATATTTGCCAAAAGCCATTTTCTTTTTTGTTTGGCACTTCCGGTACTAAGACTTCTGCAGCTGCAACGTCCATTGCAAGCATGGATAGAAGTGTGGGTAAGGACGACGAACGGCATGAGGATGACATGTCTATGTTAGCCAAGGCTGGTTTGACAAATTATGGATCTCTGTCTCGAATGAGCATCACTGAAAATGCCAATGATGTTGTTTTGACTGGAGAGAGCCAACCAAATCAGCAGCAGCAGCAGCAACAGCAACCGCTAAAACCAGGTCCTCGTGGGTCCTTGACGAACAATCCTATCCAAGACTTCCTTCGAAGCATCGCCTACGACCCTGCGGCTCCCTATTTTTGCTGTCAGCAAGTCATGGACAATTTCGTTAAAAGCTGCGCCGGTTATTGCGTTATTACATACGTTTTGGGTGTGGGCGATCGCCACCTGGACAATTTGCTGTTGCACAATCAGACAGGTTGTTTCTTTCATTGCGACTATTCATTTTTGTTTGGTAACGATCCCAAGAAATATTTACCAATGCGCGTGACAGAAGGTATGATATTGGGGTTTGGAGGACGGGACAGTGACAATTGGCACAAGTTTTTATCCTTGACTGGCAGTGCCTTCTTAACGTTGCGCCGACCCGAGAATGTAAGAATGCTTTTGTCCTTGGTGCGGACTATGGAGGGAGTTTGTTTGTCCGATGCTGGAAATGTTTTACGTGTTGGTGTTGGTAGTGCAGCTGCAAATGGACGTCCTGTCAGCAGTAGGGGTCCAGAAATGAATTCAGGAAGTACTTCTAACATGACCGAGATTGTCTTGGGTATGCGTGAACGATTGCGACTGGACCTGACGCAGGAGGAAGCCGTTGCTTTTATGGAGGATATGATCGAGGCAAGTCTTTCCTCTAAAATGTGGATGGCAGTCGATGCAATCCATAGCCTGGGTAAGCGGTTCTGAGTGACTCTCCAATGTTACAATATATTTAGCTCAGGTTGAGAGAAAAAGTAATTAAAAGAACAATAGTTGTAGTAGCAAACACTAGTAGTAGGAATACTCATAGGCAGTTCCCAGCAGAGGCATATGCAGCCAAAACAGTAGCAGTACTCACAGAAAGTGCAGCAGAGGTATCATCTGTGGCCAAATCAGTACTAGCAGCACTCACAGACAGTCCAGCCAAGAAGGAGGAGGCATTTGTCGTGGCTACACAAGCAGCAGTGTTCAGTCCAGCAGCAGAGGAGGTATCTGTACTAGCCACACCCGGTCCAGCAGAGATAGGCAGTATGATCAGGTGGCGCTGGCTGAGCCAGATCCCCCTGGATCTACCCACAGGAGCAGAGGAGGGAACGGTTGGAACAAGTATGTACCAGACAAGTAGGTGGTGGAAGTGGCGCTAGAACATCTAAAAAGGAGGTTCAGTATATTCGACAACAATAATCTTAAGTTTGACCTTGTTTTTTGTTAATTCACGATTAACCAATCTTAAGCAAGTTTGGATTTTTGTACTGTATTTCCTTTGTCAATGCTATTTTTTGCTATTTTCATCCCAATGCTTTTTTGTTTCTAGGGTTACTATCTAGAAATAAGGTCAATTTCTTTTCACCTGACCGTAACAGAAAATAGTAATGAGTTCGAAATATCGAATCGTCGGTGTAGAATAACAACAAAGGGAACTACTGGGTGTAGATCGAGGTTGAGAATACGTATCCGTAGATCGTACTTCTCCGAGCTGTTGAGAGGGGCGCGAACTCTTGTTTGTGGGTCAGCAGAGGCTGAGGTCTGACAATCCAAGTCCTAATCCAACGGGGAATAGGCAGTTAGTTTTCTGATACACGCACGCCTCCACGGGTCAAAGACGGTGTATGCTATGTTATTCTCTTTTGCAATACACCACTTTTACCACGGGTTAAAAGCCGTACAGCGAACAACTGTGCGTCCCTAAGCGGTCGGCATACAGCCGTCCACGTCAGCTAGCGTCAAGGGTTTTCCCCTACTAGGGTTTTCTC
>Ga0210036_1001946_pt1 | contig 22604 bp, 12 predicted proteins | sample CryGeymeta201515_FD_185469 | JGI IMG/M metagenome (GOLD analysis project Ga0210036, IMG submission 185469) | Groundwater microbial communities from Crystal Geyser aquifers in Utah, USA - Crystal Geyser metaG 2015-15 (SPAdes) (version 2) | ecosystem: Environmental > Aquatic > Deep subsurface >...
CCATAGGACTCAGGAGTTAGGTCTTACTCTATTAGGTCGTGTGCCTATGCCTACTTCCTATACACACCACTAGTCTAGTCATAATATTTACTCTAATATTCATGAGTCTCCACACTAGCTTTTTACGGTTGGAGGCTGTGCTGGGCAAATTGCCAAGTAAATTTTTTAAGGTTTCAAATTCGTTTAAGAGCTAATGTGCGTTCAGTGTTTATTGCTATTACTACTACCTGGTACTACCGTGGGTCTTAGTACCGCAAACCGAGTACGAGTAGTACTCTATTCTAACATCTCCAAATTATTGTTGGTTGATATACTTCCTAAGATCTGCTTGTGATTCAAGTTTGACGCGGTGCGGCGGCTTCCTACTGCTAGTAGTAGATTGTATTCGCTGAGGAGCTGGTGCAGGATCTCCGATGACAAAACATGCGTGTCGGCTTCTTCCGCCAAGGTTGGAGCGGTGAGAAGTAGTAGTGGCCCTATCTAGTTGGCTGTAACGATCACTGCTGTGATCCATTGAAAACGTATGGTTGCGGAAATCGGATCCGAAATCACCTTCTTTCTCGTCGTCGAAGTCAGAACTAGCGCTTGGTACTGCGTTTCTCAAAGTATTCGGTGACACAACAGCGGTCCTCTTTCCGGGGGCAAGTTCAGGGCGTGCTATTGCCTCTTGGATTCTTCCTTCAATGATAGCAACAAGCTCTCCAACCGTTTCACAACTGGTGACATCATGGACTGTAAGCTTTAACATCTTGTACACTTTTTTGATCTCGGATGTCAAGATGATTTTGGTCATGCTACTCAAGCCAGCTTCTTTCAGACCAGTGTCGCCTTCAACAACAGTAGCGTCCGTAAGCTTTCTAATAATAGACTGAACAATTTGCAAAACCGAGTTTCTTGTATCGCTCTTGCGTTGGAATATTTTGAGGAAAATTGAAAAATTGAAAACCAGGAATTCGTTGACGTAGGCTTCCATAATGACAGAGACGCCCACAACAATTGCCGCCACAATAAAAAACTCCCAGATCTCCACGGGATATGCGTAAGGACTACAAGAAGCGATTTGAAAATAAATGACAAAATGAGCTACAGTACGCGTGATATATACTATGGCAGCGCACACCCAGCGATGACAACAAATTTCCACGTACCTGAACCAATAGAAGGATTTTGGATATGCCCACCACTCTCCTCGTGTTGCCAAGTAATACCATTCCAGAAGAGGTTGATGGAAAAGAATTATATTGTATGACGCAGGTGCGAGCCATTCAACCACCACTGGCCGAGAGAACACAACCGATGTGTACCCAGTCCCGACCGCAAGCCCCCAAAACCAGAGGAAACCAATCGGTGCAAGAATGCGGGAGATGACAAGATCCCAATGCTGGTGCGCGAGCATGTCGTCTAATGCAAAGTTCGGGGTGGACGCTTCCGGGGCGAGTCCATAAAACAACCACCCAGCAAAGAGCAAAAGGCTGATGATATCTGTCGTTGCCCCCCAAACCCAGGCGTTCGACATTTCGTTAGGGCGGTAGTGCCTAAATAGGTAAAAACATCCTGGACATATAATTGACATCAACATTAGACAGCCGGCGGCCTCTTTAAAAACTACAATCGAAAACGTGAGCAACAAATAATGTGTCGGCACTTACCGACGCCTAGCGCGCAGCATGGAAACCAACCAGGTGGGAAAATGTAAGAGCTCAACGAGAAATAATTCTGAAGTGCCTCGTCCGCTATTCCAAATGAGAGAGATAGCCAAAGGACATATAGATAATGCATTCCAAGCCAAAAGAAATTGAGTCTCCAGATGTTAACAATTTCATTCCTAACGGCATGGTATTGTTGATGGCACCAGGGGAAGAAGAAGATGCAAAAGACATATACTGAAGAGTACCAGGTACAATACGAAAGAAACCTGATGAAATCAAGGACTCAAGGTCAGGACTCAGTAAAGAATTCGTTGCAAAAATCACAAGCCTGCAGAATCTTACCAAGAAAATGGAATCATCATCGGCCATGACTGCAGTGTACATGCATAGCTGATTATCGATGTGATGAGTGTTGGTGCGTAAGACCATTCAATTGGAGTCGCCTGGCAGACAAAATATTCGCCCTTTTCAGGTTCTCTGAGCCTTTCGAAATCAGGGATGAAGTTGGAGGGGTTACAGCGAATGGCAAAGTTGATCGTGCAAAAAAGAACGCTGATCAAGTACATAGGGTACAGCCCAGCAATACGGAGACAATAAAAATTACTGAGATCCTTCAAATTCAATGCTGGTGTATGGGTGCCAGCTGCCAGAAGAAAGCCATTGACCAAAAATAATATAGGGAAGTGCCAAGAAAACGACCTTGTATGCTCCCATCCATAGTCATCCATTGAATTACGTGAGTATTCGGACAAATCTCGATTGTCGAAATTCCCTATATGGTCATACAAAATTGCGAAGGCAAGGATAAACTTGACCCCCACTGCTGCCTCGTGGTAGTTGACAGGTCTCACTTCCTTTAAATCGTGGGTTGAAGCCATCCCTAACTTTCTTGCGAGCCCCCATCGAATGTCTTTGCTGATCTGAGTGTTTGGCAGATCGTCTTCAGACACCAGTAGAACTTGATCTGGCATTTTTGATTTCGGAAAATTGTCCGCCAGCAGCCTTCTGTGGAGGTCCTTTTTGAAATATTTGGGCTTACACCTGCTGTAATGCTTCAAAACGACCGCAGCGCCAATTTTTTGTCCACAGATGGGATCTGGAACGGGGAAAACAACTGCAGTCTTGACGTCTTCATGTTTGTAGATTGCTTCTTCCACCTCATCTGGAGTCACATGTTCGTCGCCCCGCCTGATGAGATCTTTGCTGCGCGCCGTCAGGTATACGAAACCATCTTTATCCAAATGGCCAACATCTCCTGTCCGGAACCACTCCATTCCACCCATGCGAAAAAACAAGTCTTTATTGGCTGTATGATTCGCAACGTAGCCTTCGAAAATCATGGGACCGGATATGCAGATTTCCCCATCTATCTTCTGGATCGTAGTTGTTGTATCTCCCACTTCCACGTGATTTGGAATCATCACAGGTCGGAAATTATCGTCCACGATACACATGGATACGCACACAGGTTGACCTACACTGTTTGGCTTGTTGCGAGTAATGCTGTCGCCTCGAGGGGATTGTGAGATTATAAATTGTTCGGTCACCGAATAAGCCAAAATCATGGGACAATTGAAAGCTCGCTCCATCTTCAGTGCTAGGTCTTGGGGCATGGTATCAGCATCAGACCGAATGAACTTCAGAGCTGTCTTGAAAACAGAATTTTCCGAACTCTGGTCTATAGCGGCAAGCATGGTTGGCACGGCAGAGAACCAGGTCGGCCTTGCTTCCTCAAGTGCTGTCAAATGGTCAAAGAAATTTGGCGCACTAAATCTGGGCAGCAAGATCACGGAAGCTCCTGCTGCCAGCGAGGGCAACAGATTTGCAGATATTCCACCAATGACGAACAACGGCATTGCGTTCAAGGCAATATCTGACTTTTGCAAATCAAGATTCTTGGCCATGGCATGTGCGCTTGCCACAATAGCGCCAAGCTTCAATGGAACCACTTTAGGTCTGCTCGGGGTCCCGTTTGTACGTAAAATCAAACCAGTGCCGTCTACATGGTTAACCAAACGCTTGGTTGGGTCAAGGTATCCATTCGTTGGTAAGGTTATATTTACTTGAATTCTGAAACTGAAAAGACCACATTTTCCTTTTACAGTAGCAGCGTGTGCTACCCGGAAGCCATGACCTAAAGCTACTTTGTGAACAAGTGGGAAATCTACCCCGTCAAATGTTATCACAAGATCAGGTTGAATCTGCTCCAGTGCCAACAGGTAGTCACTCTCGCTGGACTCCGGGTTCAGTGGGGCAGCTGTACATTGCGCCGCTATGGTGACGAAAGCTACAGCCCCTACAGCTCCATAAGGAGAAACATAGGCCACTGTTGTCAAGCAAAACAAAAAGCAAGTGAGAAGGCGGTTGTAATAGTGGACGAGTAAGCGCAATGGCCGCTTAGGCCTTACCAGTAAATCCTTCTTGGGCGCCACAACGTCGTAGATCACCATCGCCTCTTATAAAATCAAGAAGAGCGCTATACGTAAGGGGCTCAGTTGCGGGGGCAAAGAATGCAATCTGTTTGGGATCGGCAGCTTCTAGCATTTCAATCATATTGCTGTGAGAAGGGTTGTCGGTGTTTATGATGTACTGGCCATGCTTGCCAACATGCAAATGGCCCACATCCATGTCTACGTCAGCTATAGGGGACCTTTCGTGCACTCTACTTTTGTGAATTTTGTTGACTTCGTCCATAACATGCACCATGGACACTTGTTGGGATTCGAGTTCTACTGGCACCTTGGCCACGTCAATATCGGGAAAAGGAATCTTGATAAGAAACCAATTTAAAATTTCGTCCAAAATGTGCGTCAGCTTCCTGGTCGTGGCAGGAATATCATGTCCACTGTCCAAATAAATCGGAAAGGCTTGATGTTCATCGTAGTAGTCTTTCATCATTGCCTTTGACTCTTCCCTTAGAGAGTCCAATAATCCGATGATATGAATGCTGGGAAGTGGTATTTGAACCGTAAACTCAAATCCCAAATGTTTTGCCAATAAATCATTGATGCTTGTATTGGTGGCACAAGCTGAAACGACGAACTTCCATGGCAGACGTTTCATAGGAGGTAGATTGAGGTCATTTAAAACAGCATTCCGCACAAAATCAAAGGAGAGCAACGTTGCCAGTGCGGCGCCTTGACCGAACCCGTAAACAGCGTCGTACACTGCTGGTTCATTATCATCCATTGTAAGTGTGTCCATATATTTTGACTCGCCAAGCAAGTGCATCATCACAGCTTGAAGACTTGAGATGAGCTCTGTTGTGGCGGTAAGTTCATGTTGAACATTGTTCTGCAAGTAGCGTGCAAAATAAGTGCTGCGAGATTCGGTTTGGTTATCATAGTTGTCTTTTGCTGCGAGCTTCTCTATTTGATCTACCCAGGAACAGTAAGGCCCCTCAGACAAAAGGTCAACGGCAGCATCAGCTGCTCTGCTGCTAGTGTGCGGTCCTTCAATGAAAGTCGGTTCGAAGAAGTCAGAAAGTCCCAGATTTTCGAGCTGCAAACGCGTGATATCAGCATTTGACCTCCAGTCATGAAGGCAAAGCAATCTTGGTTTGACAGTCACGTTGTTTCCAGCCACTTTCCCTCCTTCAGTAGTCCTCGGAGTATGTGCTGGATTTTTGAATATGCCCCTTACGGCAGACTTTGTCGCCGCATTTGCGGTGACCATGGAGGAATTAAACTCTCGTGCTGCCAGATTATTGTTATTTAAAATCAAAGTCTCCCTGAGCTGAGTTAGCTCTTGTCCTGAAATGATGCTTGCATTCGTTTGTCTGTTAGCCGAGGTCTGGAACACAGACGCCGACAAAGTAGATACTGATTTTCCTAATTTGTGTTTCGAAAGATGAAGCGCCGTATTGAGAAGTGGATTTGATGTTGCACGATCAAGACCTAGTGATGCCCCATAAGTGGACGATTCCTCCGCTGCGACGGACTGAAAGGCGACGTAATCCGTTCGAGCAGTAACATCAAGGTTCTCCAGATCCACTGAGCCTTGTTTCGTTGCCTTGTTCGCGCCATTCATAGCAGTATTGTAGTCAGATCTACTCGTTGAGTTCCCCAGACCAAGTTCGTACTCCTGTATTGCGTCACTGCCACCTTCTTCTTTCATAGGTAGTGGATCTACTGGCCGCTTCGATGAAAATATGGTGGTCAAAGTCGGCTCATGACTAGCAGGAATAGATGCAGATAGTTGCGCAGGTTCATTGATGATTTGTTTTACTGAATGTTGTGGAGTTGGCGTGATACACGGTGCATTTGGTCCCATATAAAACACTTCGTCTTGTGGCAAGATAGGAAGCCCTGTTGGAACGAAAGAATCTCCGACCTTTTCAGACTTGCTTTCGTCATTACTACGTGTTCCATTGCTACTCTCGGAATCGGGCTCATCAACATATTCTTCATGAAGAGATGTCGAGCTACTGTTCGTGTTCGTTTCGTTGTGAAAAACTTCTCGTTGATGATTGTCGTCATTGATGTCGCTATCATTTGCACTTGTATCCGAATGATAACGATGATGATAATCTCGCAAGTGTCTCCCAGTGATTGCAACATCATTTGTGGTTGTACTAACAGAATCTGCCAATGCTGCTCCCATTCGAAAGTTACTGGGCGAATGTACCACTTCCACACTTTTGGGTGGTATTTTTGACGCTAAAAACGCCACTTCTTCGTCTGCTGCAAGGTCGTGTTCATCCTGCGCCTGTCGTTCCCGTTCTCTTCGCTCCTTTTCTTCCTTTCGGGCTCGTTTCTTCCATTCCTTTCTCTCTTGCTTATTACGCTTGTGCTCTTTTCGTAATCGCTTTTGTTCCTTTTTGTTACGTTCTGCTTGTATCTGTGAGTGCTCGTGACTGTTCATGCTGACACTAATGCTGCTGTAGCTGTTCCGACCTGAATCACTTTGATCGCTACTACTACTATCTTCATCATCATCGGTACTCGTACTACTGCTGCTACTCAAACTGAAGCCTTCGTCATTGTAGGTATCGTCCTGATCATCTTCAGCTTGCATCTTTGATCTTTTGTGTTTCTTTTTCTTCTGTTTCTTCTTCTTACTATTGCTCTTCTTTTTGGCCGTTTTCGTTTTGCGGTGGGATTTGGACGTGCCCAACAAATTGGTTTCATCGTTTCCTTCATTTTCGCTATGGTGTTGTTGTTGTTGTTGTTGTTGTAATTGTTGCAATTGTTGCAATTCGCCGTTGATCGTCTTCTTCTTCTTCTTACTTTCATTGGCACGCAACAATTCCGCAACTCGTCTTAGATCGTCATCGTTTTCATAATTACGTAACAGATCGGCAATGTAATGAAAATCATGCTCCGATTGAATTGGATGGTTGGCAATATGACGTTCCACAATACCTCCTGCTTCTTCTACAGTCAGAATGGACATGGTCATGGATCCCTGATCTTGTAATACACTACTTTCTTCAATAGAACAATTTTCCGCGTGAACAGCTGAAAACGCTTCGCTATTGGCCTCCATGAATAAACTGGTAACGGATTCATCGAACGGCGCGTTGTAACTCTCCTGGTTCTTATTGTAGTTGTTGTTGTTGGCAGCAGTGGTGTTGTTATTGCTGTTGCTATTGCTATTACTGCTATTGAGTGGTTGATAAAGAAATCCAGGTTGCGATACTTGTCCACCAGCAGTAGTGTGAGAAAAAGTGGTCGATGCTTCTGTCGCTGTTGGAGGCGAGGCCCGATCGGGATCGTCTGCCTTCTTAGCGGTCGTCGGCACAGTATTAGTAGTGTCCATTATTATTGTTATTTCTAAAGTTCTCTCCAGCACAACAAGAAAGATTCTGCTACCGTATCGGTGTGTTTAATGTTACCAACTTGGCTTTTTCATTAAAGCAGACTTACAGCAGTGCAACTCTACCAGTAGCAGTCTCTCGTAGTAGGGAGTAAAATAAAATAAATAATGCAAGTGGCTATGTTTGTCGTATTCGCCGAGACATTTTCATAAACTACTACTTATTAATTAGACATAATAATAACATGTTCGCCTTTTCTTGCGATTATTAGATTCATTATTACAGTATTATTTTTTGAACCAGATCAGTCACAAGTCATCAAGGACTGGAAAATTCGTCAACTCCTCTAGCAACAAAATTTACGACCAAGAAAAATAAATAATATCCAATTTGTGGCCAGTAACCGTACATAGCTTGGCACTTCCTATTTATTTGTATAACAACAAAGTTTGCAACTAATACTACTACTATTTTTAGAGACGACAGTAGTCTCTGTAGGATTTTGACACCACCACCTTGGTAGAAGGTTTTGAATCGCTAGAGTAGTAGGTCTACTAGTGGGTTTATTATCAACTATCTTATAAGCGCACTTCCCACGACCCCACCCCACCCCAACTACTGAAAATGAAATACCTGCTTGCACATCGTAGAAAGGAGCTCTCCCTACTTTGAGATATTTGTCATCCATCGACATCCTAATAGTTGACTCATCATCTGTCTGACAAACGTAGCATTTTTTTCAAAGCGATGAACGAGTAAACCTCCCAGTTTTTTGATAAATTACAGTGTGGTGTAATAAAATTACAGTGTAATAATAACTGGTTGAATTCAGAATCAAGGAGGCTAATTAATTGTTCGTATTAGGGTTAAGGTAATAATAGTACAGTGGTATCTTCGAAACGCGCCAGACGAAGTTTTGAAAGTGAATGACACCACCCTTTGCGAATTGGTTCCCGAGATTTTTTAGTTTCAATCGTACTCGTACGATAACTCTTGTTTGCTAGGCTAGTACGGTACCACTCGTACTCTACACCGTACTGCTTCTCTCATGTCGAAAGATCTCGCCGAGAATTGCGAACCCATCATTATTTTAGAAGCAAACCATCGGTTTAAATTAAGCATCGTCTTCGAAGCTCGAGACTCCAAACATGCGATACGAAAAGTCATATTCGTTATTATCATTATACATCATTCGCATCAACCAATCAAGATAATAATAATAATATTCAATCAGCATCGTTTAACAACCAGAAACCAGATCATTATTCTTTAAACTGCAAATTGCAATTACCACCGCATACCACCACATATGCAATCGAAAGCGAACCAACACAACACCAACGAACAACCCATGAAGCAGGATTACGTTTTTGACAGGAACACGCTGGATCAAGAGAGCACGGAAGCGACGACAAATAGCTTCCCGGAGAATCATCGCTCTATGAAGAATCATGCTGTTGCTGCAGGCGTTATCAGCGCCAGCGCCAGCGCCAGCCACAAGCTACCTGGTCGAACCAAGCACAGTCATGCACTGGGAACGACGGTGCCCATTACGGATCAACTCACCGCTGATGCACTCCACGACGAATTGGCCAGGACGCGTCCTATTCGAACGGAAGGCGACGTCAAGGAAGAAGAAAAAAGAGAAGAATCTCCCATGACTTTAAATGCCGTGACAGATGCGCAACCTGACGATGATATGGAAGAAGAGCACGAGGAGGACGAAGAAGAAGAAGAAGCGAAAGAAGAAATAAAAAACCGATTACGAGATCGGTACATTCCTCGACGAGTCATGAACCCAAATGATGTGCCTCCTAACGTGGGACCACCCAAAGCCTAACTAAGTAAGTAGTAGTAGCTATCGAGTCTTGATAGTGTTACCGAGGATGATGACGACGACAATGCCTGCCTGGCGCTACAACTTCAGATGCAGGAGCAATTATATAAGCAAACTCCATGATATATGATGCACAATAAATAGAGCGAAATGATACAAAGCAAAAAGTACCCAAAAAACAAAAATTCATAATGGTTTCCCGTTTCCCGAATGCCTTTCTTATGCAAGGCCGGGCTGCATCTTTTGAAGTAAATACCTGATGGAAGAACATAATATTAGTTCATATTCTGGTAGTTTATACTGTATCAGGTTTCATCAATTGTTTTGCATGCTACGTACACTCGGAAAGTAGTCATAGGTAATATTTTGTATATTGTACGTCTCTGTGCCAATTGCGTGCAAATTTGTAATGCGCGTGGAAAAAGGGAGCGGGAATTGGCAAACTACAACTTATACTATTTAGACCTAATAATCGATTGCTGCATCTTGACCTTGCTGGTTTTTGCACTAAACATACTCCAAGAGGTTTCTAGATCAGGTTTGGTCAAACATTGAAATAGGTGTTGGAAACGACGCAGTAACAGCACAACTTTACGGTAGTAGTTTGAATTGGTACTACTCGAATGCTTCACACAAGCTTCTTGCAACAAAAGACAGCTTGCATAATACCTAGTAATAATAGTAAATGGATCCTTGTACCTGGTACGGTAGTGGATACCACCCCGAGAAGCCTTGCATCTCCCTTGGAAGGCGCTTCATAGAAAGGTGCCTGTTCATCTGTGAATGGCCACGACTGGATGTGAGATTGGTGTTGTTGTTGAATCTCTAATTGTGCAGACTTTTAAAAAATGACAATAAATATTGCAGAAAGGCCTGACAGTTCGAATTCACGAATAGGTTGTTAAATAAAGTAGAGGGTTTAGCCACCACTCCAGCAGAATGCCATGAGTTGAGTTTCTATGTCTCTACCACTAGCTATTACTAGAGGAGAAGCACAACACCAACAATACTAAAACAACACGTTCACTTTAAAGAATGAGAAGAAATTGAATAGTACAGTTTACTACTAATAAGAGCTAAGGAACAAAAGAGGGCTGACATCAAAGTTACAGTATAGAAAGCGGGAAAACGAAGGTTGGAGGGAAAGGTGCACACATCCATGCATCAATAGATTGGGAACATTCTCCGTCCACCATGACAGCTCCTTTGTCTTCCTTCATGAGTCAATTGTTAGACGATTCTGTCAATCACTTTTATCAAGAATCAGCAGCAACGGTTGTTGTTGCGGGGGGGTCGTTCGACCAGGAAGTAGAAGAAAACATTGATGATGTTGGCGGAGAAGCGCTGCATTATCATGCGCAGGAACTCCATAGTACTGGTAACAAGCTCAATGGCCACGGCAGCAACAACAGCTACAACAGTCCCAGTGGATACCCCCCAGCGCAAGTGTCTCCCACGACGGTGGTAGATAGTGAGAAAGATTCACAGGAAGCAGCACTAGCTCTATCGTCGTCTTCTATGACCTCTGTTACCAAGAGAACAACCACCGCAACAACCACTGCTACAGCCGTACCGGATAAGAAGGCTCTGCGGAGATACCGGCAAAGTTTTCGTGACGAAGTAGTCTCTCCTCTAGGAACTACTACTGCTATTCGTCAACCGCCCTCGCGCCAGGAGTCGGTCTTGGACGAATCGGCATCTATTGCTTTAGATCATGACGCGATCAACAGCCAAACCTTTACGGGAAATAGAGGTCATGGCAGCAGCAACAGTACTGCCATGAACCATAGCAGTTCGTCCTTATCCAAATTCATGACGGAGTTATTAAATAATTCAGATATTGAACGATTGATTCGCGAGGGAGATCACAGTACGTACGCGACATCCAGTGCTGCTACAAGCGAAGAGAACAGAGTTGTTGCAGCTGGTGGCGATGAAAATGATGGGGAAAGCACATTGAAGACGGGGGACAACAACAACAAAAACAGCAACGCCGAAGAAAGTAAATCGAGTATCGCTTTATCCGAAGGAGCAGCAAACGCAGCAGCCTTTGCGGTTGGAGAGTATAACGGGAGCGAAAGCAGATCGAAGAACCAGAATCACATGCCATCTACAACAGCGCGGGATAACAATAATGGAATGCTTCGCGACACCTCAGAATGTCAAAAAAATGATACCGACAAGGAAGCAAGCAAGAGCACTATCCATTCCTCCAGCGGTCGGAATGCTCGCCAACCCGGCCGTTACAGGCATACTCGCAAAAAATCAACTAGTCAGGACACATTGAGTCCATCCTTGGCCGACCCCAGAGACATTGACTCGAGTGTGGAAGCTACGAAGGACTGTATAGCACAAATCGGAGCCTTGATTCGACCAAAGGAAAGGAATAACATAGATGCATATGATTGTGTGTACGATCGAACTGATCGAGCCATGGCACAAAATTCCCCAAGCGAACGAATGCCTCGACAACCAACGACGGTACGACGAAATTCCGATTCCTCTCTTTTGTCTCCAAATGCCCCAACTATTCGTGCGAGCGGGGTTTTGCTGAACCGTAGTGACGAGACCGTCAACATCGGTCTTTTACTGCACGATGCTGCCACAACCCAATCCTTCTCCATTGGCGGGCTTCGAAAAGAACTGAAAAAGTCGCATTCTTTAAGTCAATTGAGACAACATATGACGCAATTACAATTACGTGAGAGTATCTATTCGAGTTCCTTACTGGGTGTAGATGATGGTGGGGCTGACGACATTAATAAAAGCAGTCGTCTTCTTTACTTGGGGGTTTCGGGAAGGAGTGGAATCTGCACCGATGCCTTAATTGAGAAAGAATCCGAACGGGCAATTCAAGTCAGCGAAGGGACGGCAAGGAAAGCTGCAAGAGTAGAAAAGAAAATGACGCGCGCCCGATCAAGTACGCCGCGCAAGCATAGAGCATCATCATCAAACAAGCAACGTGCGAGCAAATTAAAAGGTTCTAATAAATCGAAACGGGCGTCGTCTGTGGATTCTCATATGAACGACAGTACAAGCAAGAGCAATTGCACTTCGAAAAAGAATCGGAGGAGAACTCCTAGTAGCACACGCAAGCGGGCAAGTTCGGTTGTGACGACATTGAGAGCTACGAGTGTCACTGTGAAGGAAAAAGGACGGAGCAAATCTAAGAAAGTTGCTCGACCCAAGAGCGTGAGCACTCGGCACGGCCGGTCCATTGCAGTTTTTCCTGACGAGAGCGCACCTGTCATCCCTAGCAAACCTTCGAGGGGGAAGCAATCCGCAGAAAATAAAATGAGAGATGAGTCATCAAAGCGCGACCTGGGTGCTTCTTCTCGTCAACATATGGATGATAGAGAGTCGAAGCGGGAGCGTAGGTCCAGCGTGTCATCGAAGCCGCGAGTGAAGAGTCCTAGTAGTCGCACGCGTAGTGCCGTGAAGAGTCCTAGCACTCGTACGCGCACTGCAAATACTAGTGCCAACCCAGCAACGACATCGCGAGTGAAGAGTCCTAGCACTCGAACGCGTCTGACTCCGGCTAAAGTGACAGAAGATTCTACTCAGTCAGCTGTCACGACTACTTCCGGGGCTACGAGACGATCAAATACTGGGATTGTTTCGCGGACACCTCTAGGGTTGAAGACTTCTAAAACCAATTCCTCTGGCATGAAAACGCCATCTGCCAGTAGACGAAAGCATAGGAAGTCCATTGTTGGCGAAGACGACCGAACAAAGAGTGCCTCAAAAAAGAAAGTCACGCGTTCAAAGACGGTGGATTCTCTTTTTGCTGTACCCAAGGCGCACTGTGCCCGCAGGAGAAGCAGTGCGTCAGGCGGTGTTGAAGGCAATGCAAATCTTGATTTTAAAACGTCCAAGCGTTCAAAGATGGCTGGCTCGCTTCCCCCTGTGACTATCCCGCATTCTGCTCGGACGGGAACAACAAGTATGATAGGTGGCAGGCAAGATACAGTAGAGCACATGTCAGATGCATCCGAACCAGAGCACCACACTCTTCATTTCTTACCAAAGACGCCCTCTACACGCAGGCGAGCCAGTCTGCCAGGCGGCGGGAATGCACCACAATCAGTCGAATCTGACGGCATGGTCGCCCAACCGATATTAGATGAATCCAAAGCAGGACACTACCGGACAATAATAGCCGAACTAGATCCCAAGATTTTGTCAGCAAAAAAAATAACCAAGGCGGAAATGTTGTCTGCCTCGTTGCGGCGAAAGCGAGAGGGCAACAACCATGCTAGTGCCTCCTCACTGCTAGATGATGTTTCTTCTGGTAGCCCTCCACAGCGGCACCAAATGGACCCGGCTCCTCAAACTTGCACTGTACCAATCTTGGGAAAAGCAGAAGTACCAGAAACTACCACTGAAATGGAAAGACGTCGTCTCCGTTCCAAAGCGACAGGGCCTGCCGTTTCTGCGCCCGGTATGGACAGTAGCGAAGTCTCCCATCGTTGCAATGCTGGCAAAGGCAGGGTTCCTACGAGCAAGAAGAAGAACGGCATGAACAACAGCGATCAGGTCCAACAAATTTCGTATCGTCGGAATGCCAGCAAGAGGAATAAGATGCAAGCGCAGCAATCTTTACTGAACGCGTTAGATCAAGAAGCCGAAGCCCAAAAGAAAGCCTTAGAGGAGGCCAACCGACGGCCTCTGCTTGCTGCACCTCCAGAGAGTGGTGGTAATGGTAGTCAAGGTGCTTGGCTTTCGCGAAGGAAGAATCATATGGTATCACAGCGTGCTCTGTCGCCGTCGTAGGGGCACTCCCAGAGAAAAAATTAAATAATGTTGATTTTCGGATCCTGCTGCGTTAAAGTCTATACTCTGGGGTTAATAATAAAAATTACGGGTTTTTAGGTTCTTCACTCGTCAACATCTGTTGTCACCAATCGAGGGATATCCCTACCCCGGGATTTCCAAAACTGCCCCGGGATGGGGAAAAACACAATCCCAGGGTTGTTTTTGGAAGTAGCATTTGTTGGGCTTAAGTAATATGAACCGTTATTTTTAACAGCATGTGATCTAATTACTATCTCAGTGCGATTTTATTAAATAATGGCCCATTGGCTGTCAATAAAAATAAAATGGTCAAGCTCTTTTAAGCTAGCATTTAACAGGTAGCTGCTAAACCCCTTTAATTTAATTTGTTATTCGAATAATATTCGTTTTCGTGTATTAAAATAAAATGGTCAAGCCCTTTTAAGCTAGTATTTAACAGGTAGCTGCTGAACCACTTTAATTTAATTCATCTATAGAACTTAGCTGTACAACATTAGAATAGATTGGACAGCGCTAATCTAAATACAATGTAACATTAAACTATTCATTCCAAATATAAGCATAAAATATATCCCGTGATTTTTCAATATCCCTGAATTGGTGATCACTAAATCGTCAAACAAGCCCGGGATATGGATATCCCGGAAAATTGGATACACAGCCCCGGGATTTTTCCATATCCCGGGAATGGTGATAACAGCTCATTCCTGTTGCTCCTGCCAGCCTAGTAGTAGTGGCAATGAGGTGGATGGACATTTTCGAGAATGCTACCAGGTAATGATAATGAGCTCATTCGTCCAGTATTTGCTTATAGCTATCTGTGTTTTGGCGGCAGTTCTGAAATTTGGTGGCAGTTCTGAAATTTGGTAGGTTGCCACCGCCTTTTCAGCTGGTTCTTTTTCAAGACCTGTGAATGAAGCGTACCAGGCAAACCTTTTCCCTAACCAACAGCTCTCTGTAAGCTATCGCATCAGCGGTCACTCCAAAGAAAAAGCTTTAGTAGCTTTCACTATAGTTTCGCTTGCAAGTTGTTCACCGAAATCTGACGACAACAAGTACAGCACTGCTTCTGCGATTGCCCGGGCGCGCTTGGAGGCCGTAGAGAAGTTTGTGTGTGTCTGAGAACCATGAAAATATTGATGATAATCCCACAGGACTTGAGGATACAATCCAAGAACGTGGCAAATCGCACGAAGAACATCAGTACATCATACCATCACACAATCTTTACAGAGCAACGAACACCCAGAAAGAAATACGACTTAAATCTGTGTTTTTTAAAGACTTTTTAAATACTCTCTGCCAATATCTTGACATACTCCTTCTGCTGTAATTTATTCCGCCAATTTGTTTGTTTTCTTCCAACGAACTTATACTAATATCTATTTGGTATCAATGCCCAACAATAGATTAGCACCGGCACCGCCTCCGGCAGAATTTTGTCCTCCTGTGGATGGCAAGTAAACAATATTTCTGGACTGGGCCAATTTGCCGGCGATTTCCTTGGCGGCATCAATTCTTCGCACCTCGACAATGGCATTTCCAGTCTTTTCCATGGCACTCGTAATACTGCGGAGTGTGTTACAAATTGATGAGTGAGCATGTAATTCAATAACTATAAAAAGAATAGGTCTGTACACTGCAAGAAAACACTTACATTTGAGCTGCCTCGGCTTCTCCCTCGGCGCGTGTCACAACGGCTTGACGTTCTTGCTCTGCCTTTTTAACAACCCACTGCTGACGCTCAGCTTCCTGGGATGCCACCTGTTTGGCTTCAATCGCTTTCATGAACTCGCGTCCAAAAGTCAAGTGAGTGATGGCAACATCGTCAAAAATCAAGTGAAAGTGCTTGGCACGTTTTACCATTTCTTCCTTGATTCGGTGCGAGACTTCCGCACGCTTACTCAAGAGCTCTTCGGCGTTATACTGCGCCACAATCGACTTGAGAACTTCATTGCCAATGGAAGGCAATACACGTTCATCAAAGTCCACGCCCAACTCTTGGTACAAGGCGGGGAGTTCTTCGACTACGGGTCGCCACAAGACACGCAACTTGATATTCACCATTTGCAGATCCTTGGTTCCCGTTACAGAGGGAATCTCCCGAGGCTTAACGCGGACATCCATCACAATAGGACGCTGGATAACTGGAATCAGAAAGTGGGTCCCCTCACCACGGACATCGGGCCGAACTCCGCCTTGCAAAGAGTCGAACATAACGGCACGTTCACCTCCGTCAACGTTGTAGATACACTGCGAGACGGTAAAGCCGCCGACGGCTAAAACTCCACTGAAACGTCCAAGTGCTTTCAACGCTGCTTCTGCCATGTTGTTGCGTGACGTATATTAAATAGAGATATTATGATAAGCTAACCAGAATTAACTGTAGAGTTTATCGAGGCCCTACTATTCGAATCCCTTGGTTCTTTCGTGTTTCTCACTGTGCTGGCGACGGCAGCTTGCTTGTATCTGCGCAGGTAGGCGCAGGAAATAGATCCAAAGCCATGTCGGAGCTCATAACCTCGTAGCATGAAACTCGAGCCCTTTACAAGAACTAGTAGATGAGCATCGCTTCATGGGGACCTGAAAGTGCCTATTGCAGCACTGTAGACACTGAAAGCTTTGCTTGTAAGCCGACGAAGAATGAAAAGCCCTAGCAGAAGTCATTTCTTGCAAATGTTGGAGGCTATGGCTAGGATGCAAACAATAGCGAAGATATGCTGCAACCTTGAGCTAGAGCAATCGTGAATTGTTACGTTTGGCTCATGATAATGCCCATTATTAGGTATCAATCATTTGAGCTTTCACTAAGTTCAGCAGTGGATGGATTATACTCACGCCTAAACATGTCTGGGCTAAATGTAGAACTCAAATTTTGACATTATTTTGCCAGACTACAACACATTCTTCAGACAAAAAATAGTGTTGGAAGACTGCTATCTGCGATTGCCTTTTCGACTCTGCGGTGCCGCTACGCATTTCTCAAAGTACTTTTGGGCATAGTCATTTGCCTTGAGACCTTGAAACTCCATTTCTCTCCAAAGCTTCACCGCAGGACGTCCTTTGTCTGGCAAAGTACTCAAAGCAATCGCCTTGAATGTTTGCCCATAAGTTTGTTGGTCCGGTGCTACTCCATGGCTATACATTTCTTTTCGGAGACTGTTGCATTTTTCGACGGCTTTGTCGCTTCGACGCCACGACCAGGCCCGAATAACATTGTTGTACGCTACCGTCTCTAGAGGGAGGCAACCAAACAAGGGTCCATCGGCGTCTTCGTTGAGTTGCTGTTGCCACCGTAGCACACCTTCGGCCTTTTCTGCTGCATATTTTTCTTCGCTGTTCCCAAACGCCGTAATCGCGATCGTGAAAGATTTGGGTAGAGGTGCCACCGCCAAGTCTTGGTTCGTCGAGGGATTCTTGATGGTTGCAAGTACTGTATCAGTTGCCTCACTTTTGTGGGAAATGACATTGTTGTCGTTACTTTCGTTGTTAGAATTTACTTGAGATTCGGGCGTTTGAGCTTGGACGTACCGTTGTACCATGGTTTGCAGGACCATTTCAGCTTGGGCTCCCTTGCCGGCACGTGCAAAGCCATTCAACACGAGGTTGTAGGTATCGATAGAAGGATGCAGCTCTCGAGCTTGATCCGGATGGCTAACTGCCATGAATTCCATCCAACGAAGTACCGACAGCATTTTTTCGGCACCCCGAGAATTCTTCGTGTTGGAGTTGCTGCGAGCAAAGGCAAATAAGGCCTGATTGAAAAGACGTACTGCCCGGAATTCAACTGTGGGAGTATCAGTAGTCGCAGGATGCTTATTGACATTGCCTTCATTATCTATAAATTCTTCCAGTAAATCAAGGACACCCATCAATTCTTCCATAGACACTGCTTGTCCTCGAACACTCCACCCGTGAAGAATGTGAGCTACCGTTTTCAAATCGGGACGAACATCGTGATCATCTTCGAGTGTCATGAGATGACGAACCAACGATTCATTGAATTTGGGCGGTACTGTGGTTGCAGACGCAATGGTTGCTGCTGCCTCCATGAGGATTTGGTAGGTTTCTAAATTTGGACGGAGCTTTCGTCGTGTCCGTGAAGTGGTCCCACTGTGAAGGCGGTAAGATTCCAACTTTTGCAACATTTCTGGGGGTGTCAGACACTTTTTATTATTGCTGTTGCTGTTGCTGTTGCTGTTGCTGTTGCTGGTCATTGTCATGGAAGCAATCATCCAATTTTGTACCAATTGATTCAGTGTTTTGGGTCGCAATATTTGTCCCGACAGTTGAGGTGCCTGCGCCAGACTGGACAAGTCAGCTAAGGCGTCCAAGATTTGAAAACTCTTGGTCACACTTTCAGGTGTGTGACGACACTTTGTGGTCCACCAAAACAAGGCTTGCTCGGCATCTAACCAGAATGACCGTTCTTGCAGGTGCTTGGCCAAAGCATGTATATCAGTCGTAGTATCATTATTTGTGTTGCTGGCACTCTGCTGAACTTTCTCTCCTAATTCCAAAATCCTTCTCGTGGCACGACGAGCATCCTGTTCCATCAACTTGGCGTCGGGATCTTTTCTCTGGTGTTGATTATTCCTTCTTCGTTGATGATTGTCATTGTTCCTGGGATAGCTAGTAGTGGAGGGACTGCTAACGGCATACTGGGAAAAGCAGCGACGAGGCAACGAGGAAGGCTGAAAGCCAAGAAAGAAATATTTAGTAGGCGTACAATACTGGTGTTGTGATTGCTTTGCAATGCCCAGGTCCAACAGAGCTGCCACTCTTAGCTTTCGCGATTCTCTGCTTATACAATGGTGAAGACAGGAGCCAAACATGTTGCCGATAGTAGGAGGGATGTTAATGTGAAATGTGTTTTGAGTTGGAAAAAACAAACAACCAAAAAATAATGGAAGGTGGGTGAAGAAATAAATGAATGTTTCATTTAAGTCACGCAAAGATCAAATCCCACCCGGGCAAGGACACCGAAGTAGCCGTTCACTTCCATGGCTCTTCACGACTTATCCCCCTTCACAAAACACAAAACAAACACGTGTTTTTCAGAGAAAGCCTTTTAGTGAACAAAGCGCAACGATCTGAACAGATTTTAGGATATGAAATGACGAGCGTGACTCTTTCTAATAGTGCCCAAGACCATTCGTTGCAGGAGAACGCCAGAGGTGCACTGGAACAGTCCAGCAGCACGAGCGACGACAACAACAACCTGACCAAACATCGTGCCAGCCAAAAAGAAAAGCAACTTCAGAATACCGGTGGTGATCCCGATAGTTTGCATTCTATAGGATCTCTCATGGATTACGATGATGACGAAGAAAATCAAGGCGAAAACCAGCAACGTCCTCGACAATTGTCTTCGTCGTCGGCGGCGTTGTCTTCGTCTTCGTCGTCGGCGGCGGTGCCGGTAAACAAACACAAACACCAACAACAACAACAACAAACAAAAAAGCCGGCGCCACTCGGAGACGCCACAACCAAGCAAATTCTACAGCCACGTTCTTCTACAATCACCAAAAACACTCCAAACAACAGTCCTTTCATGCCAATTGCTACAGGTGTTATTGCTACTACTACTAACAATGCCATGTGTCAACACCGCCATCGTCTACTGGCGGGTGGACAAGTCGCCGCCTCTCTCTTGACGCCTACCATGACAACAACAACGACGACGGCAACCACAGCAGCAGCAGCAGCAGCAGCAGTAGCGACCGAAGTTCCTACCTGGGATGGATTGGTTCGCAAAGGTACCAAGTTGAAGTCGTTTTTGGATGGTGCTCTACAACATGCGGGTTATGCCGTGACCAACTACAGTGGCGGTGGAGCGGGAAACACTACTAGTAGCAACAAACGACAACGTTTGTTGGAAGAGGAAGGTGAATGTGCGGTCGAAACACAAAACCATCATCAAGACATATTGGAACGTGAACAAGCGGCGGCGTTGTTGGCCAAGGACAAGACTAAAGCTGTACTGTTGTTGCAACAGGTTCGTATTATCGTTACTATCTTTGCTTCGTGTGCCATTTCTCTTGATAGTAGTCCCATAAAGCACTCACCGCTCTTTTGTTCTTTCAACCTATCATGCGCATTGTACATAGCAATTGGAGGAAACCAAAACACAAATTGCCGCATTGAAGGCATCCAACGATACACTCCGGAATGAGTCTACCACCTCTTCGTTGCGTTTTGAACGTACCATTGAAGCCCTTAAAATTTCGGCAGCCAATGCGACTTGTGCTCGGACGGATGCCGATCAGGCAGAAGCATCGGCAGAAGGAATGGCGGCACAACTGGAGGCCCTCAAGACTGTCGTGGAACAGACCAAGGCTGCAGCACAAGTCATGCACTCGGAGCAAGAGGAAATCGTTGAACAATCTCAAAAGGGACAGGCCATGTTGTTGCAAGTCGAAGCCGACCTGGCACGTTCGAAAAAGGAAAATGAGGATTTACGCAAACAATCAACAGAATGGAAAACACAAATTAACGAAATGCAACAGGAGTTTCAGGAACTCAAACAAGAGTTGGCCAACGAAAAGGAACAGGCTCGTAAGTTGACCAAGGTCTTGGAAGAACGGGATGCCCTAGAGGAGGCGCGTCAGAAACGCAGTCAACAGCTCGAACAGGAACTGAAACAAGCACAGGAATTGCTGTTGGAGGCGTCATCAAAAGCGGCCAGCGATGAAACTTTGGCGACGTTGCATGAGAACTTGAAGGAATTGCAAAAGGCAAATCATAAACTTCATGAACAGCTCGCCCAACAGGAAGAGACAGTGCGGCAAGAAACGGATCGTTTGAAACAAGCGTTGGAAACGGCGGAAGAAGAGGCCAAGCAGTTGCGTATTGAGGTAAAATTGAATCAAGATATGCAGGGCAAACAAACGAGCAACGATAGGGATGCCTCTGTAGACCCAAACGATTGTCCCTTTACAATCTCAACCACCTTGAACATGTCCAACACAACGGAGGCGACAGTACGCAACGAGGACACTCACGCCGTACCTCCTGCTGTAACTTGCAGTATTTGCTTCAAAAAGGCTTTTGGTATTATGAAAAGCTGTCAGTGCGGTCAACCGGACTGCAGCAAACGTGCCCATTTGACTTGTGTCAAAAGCATCAATCCAGGACCTTCCGTGTCTCATCCGGGAACCCCCGCCGCCAAGTTGCCTACCATCTTGTGCTCCGAATACTTGCAGGGAATCATTGCTCAACAGCAAGCAAAATTAAAGTAAGAATAGATTGATTTGTTACAAGACTATAATATGCGTGGAAAATCAAGAATAAATAAATTATTGCCGAAAGGAGGAATATAGCCTACCCTAGAAATTAGACACGCGAGTACTCCGGAAAACAAGTGTGTCTAAAATTTACGAGTATTGAGTATTGTTCTGGAGTATTTATCGATACCGATACTTCAACGGATCAACCATTAGACCTTGGGCGGAAACAGTCGATCCACTACGGGACGGACCGTCAAGACCACAAACGGCAATCTGATCGGCTCCAGCATTTCGTTCAGAAGGAGGACAATGCCCAGTTTTCCCATTTCAGGATCGACTCGTGATGCCATATTCAAATTGGTATAAACATCTGCTTTGTTCAAGACGGCCATGGCATCCATTCCTCCAATCGTTGCTAATCCGTACACGGCCACTCCCGTCGAAACCCAGCACACGGCGTACCAACCCATCATGGGCATTCCATATTCACTCAAAAGCATCTTGTACCTGCCTCGAATGGTGTACAATTCTCCTGTATTAATACCCTTGAGGGTAGTCAGTCTCATAATTTCTCGATTCAGCTTGCGTAATTCTTGCTCCTTTTTAAAATCGCTGAGACTTGCTACGCGCTCCTTTTCGGCCTTTTCTTCTTCAGGCGTCAGAGGAGTATAGAATCGTACTTGCTGTTGATGATGATGATGATGATCGAATCTTGGACGTTCTGGCTGACCATAAAAACAGTCCCCATTCATTGACAAAAAAGAAAGCCTGGAGCTACTGCATGCTTTCGTTACCAAACTAGAAACATTTCTATAGCGAGAGGTTGTTGTTGTTGTTGTTGTTGTTGTTGTTGTTGTAGTAGTAGTAGTATACTGACCAAACGCCAAGGAGGTCCGTCGGAAGAAGAGATTTGGCAACATACTGTAATAGTATTCGAGGTTTGAGGACAGAGGGTATTTTATCCACGAAACAACTTTGGGATTTTCCTTTTTCAGTACAGAGCAAATAAATAAATGATGTTAAATTTGCGTTCTCTAGTAGACGACGTATAGTTATGAAACAAAAGTGTACGTGGTAGAGGTACTAGCTAGCTAGTCTACTAGTCTAGTCTAGCTTTTGCTTGAGCGATTATGATGGAGGAATAACTAGAAAAATAATGTGCGGCTTTCAAGCTCTGTTTTGATGATCAGAGCATCCATTGATTGTGAGAGCAGATCAGAGCCAGCCGAAGGGAACGTGAGACAAGGAGACCCGAAGCCGACGTCACCGGAATGACCCGAAATGCCCCATCCCGTCTCCCACTCAGAAACAGGAACACATCGGGAGAAATCGGATAC
>Ga0210036_1001949_pt1 | contig 22602 bp, 16 predicted proteins | sample CryGeymeta201515_FD_185469 | JGI IMG/M metagenome (GOLD analysis project Ga0210036, IMG submission 185469) | Groundwater microbial communities from Crystal Geyser aquifers in Utah, USA - Crystal Geyser metaG 2015-15 (SPAdes) (version 2) | ecosystem: Environmental > Aquatic > Deep subsurface >...
ACTGGTGATACCCCAAATCGTCAAATAATCTCGAGTTCCAAAAATCTCGAAAAAAAGGGTAGCAAACTCGAGTCAGGGAAAATCTCGAATTTGGTGGTAACAGATCCCTTCTGGTCTTAACAAAGGAAGCGAACTTGACTCTTTGGTTGCTACTGTTTCTGTTCAAGCGTGCGTCCAGGGCAATTTCTCACTCTCCGCCGAGCCATATTTGCCGACGTTATCTCTCGGGTAAATCCTGCCTGCTATGAAGCTCATGAAAACCTGAATACTCGGAGTACTGTAGTAATTTTCTTTCAAATCCGCGCTACGTACTGTTGCATGATGATATCTTGCATTTTGTTTACATTCAGTTTTCACTCTAGTTTCTGGCGCGCTCTGTATTCGTTGCTCAAGTTTTCAGGTGAAGCGCGGCTATGACAATCGAGCATTGGTCATCCTAATGAGCGCCCATATTTTCTACACCATAAAAATCCGTTCTTGACTGCCAAACATTACTAGACAAATATGAACAGCATATATCCGTACAGTTCTGACGATGAATATGATTACTCCGGCGGGAGAACCACGACCAAAAAGCGGGGGAATGCGAAACATGCTGCTACGTTGCGAATCTCAGAATCAATGACGGTAGCGCAGCTACAGGAAGAGTGTAAGTTGCGAAGTATTCGCGGGTATTCAGGACTGACCAAGGACTCTTTGTTGGACTTGCTTGGAGTTGGAACAGTTTGGATGGCTCTGTCTGTTTCGAAGACAGAGCGCGAAAGTAAGAAGCAAAAGGTGAAGCCAACAAAAGGTTCGACGGCCACGAAGAAGAAGCCGGTGAAATCCAAGCACACCTCTAACCAAAGGTCCTCTGTCATGTGGTTTAATGGGCCCAAGGTCTCTAATAGTATGACCATGAGTCAGATGACGTATGAACTCATGACTCGAGGTTACACCGGAAGTGTCTCGTCTAAGAAAAAGGCGGACCTGCTCCTTTTGTTGGGAGAAGGAAGTATCTGGACGACTGCTCCATCGACAAGGTAGAACCACTTGGCCTTCATCGAGTCAATCAATTTTTATGTACTTTCTACTATAATGAATAGAAGATATAAAGTGATCCTTACTTAATCATTTCGTGCTCCAAACCCAACGGCCTTTTTGGACAGTTTTTCTCCGGTGCTCTTCAAAATAGGTTCATCATGAATTGCTTCTGGAATACTGTTGCTGAGCGTAACACTCACCTGGAATTGACGTTGTTTTTGCTTCATAAAGTCAGGAACCGTACCAGTCGTAGTATTCTCGATCGTTTGACCTCGTTCAGCAATATAATAGTCGCGTGACGGAGCTGTGCTATGAAAATTGGCTCGTACTGCTTCGGCATCGCAAGCGCCTGCAGCTAGGCATAGCTCGCGTGCCCAAGAATTGTAACGAATGTACGTTTTTCGAATGCGTTCATCATCCAGAGTGCTGTGACCCAGAGTTCCCTTCTGCCATTTTTGTTCCTTCAAAACGGCGCGAATGGATTGCCGTACATTGTCATGACGCTCTTGACCCTCTTTGGGACTTGTTAAATGTTCCAGTCCTCTGCGAGAATGTCCCCACCGACGCCACCATTTTTGACCATCACCATCGTCCAACTTTTCCTCTTGGCTGTTGTAGTTGTCATTGTGACCCCAAGAGGGATTGGTCATCATCCAAACTTCACTACCAGGTTGCATAATAGCTTGGGTCACGAATCGACTACTTTTCTTGAAATCATCGTAGTCTCTTCGTGCCCACCACGTACCGTTCTTCTCCGTTGGGTTCATAGCCTTGTGCGAGTCAATTGCCACAACACGCGCCATGGGAGAAAATTCGACCTTCTTTTGGCAACTGCTATCGCCATTTGCTGCTGTCGCTGCATTGCCTTGCGAGCCATCGTACAAGGTATCAAATAAGGCTCGTCGACCAGATGGAGTATCGCCAGCTTTCTTCTTTTTCGTAGGGGATTCCAGATCTATACGCTTTGTTTCTGTCTTTTTCAAAATCCCTCTCCTGACAGGATTGGGTTTTTCCCGACTGACTTGATTCTCTTCCTCTGCTGCTGGTAATGCCAATGGCAAAGTCTGTTCTGGCTTAACATCCCTGACTGAGTTAAGATCCTGTTTCTCGGTTGCTCCTTTTTGTACATTATTTGTGTCTGTCTTTGCTGCCAACGCATCATCTGGCTGCTTCCTTTGCTGAGCTTCAGTAACATCTTCAATCTCTGCCAATCTATCTGGTGTTTGCGTACTGCTGTTTGTTTCGTCGGACTGGTGGTCTGCTTTTCTACTTCGTAACCACGGAAATAAGCAAGTCAACAGGTTGAATTCAGATTGCTTTGACTGCAAGACTGTTGTGGGAGCATAGGGATCAAATGCGTAGTAATCTCCGTATAAATCGTTTTTGTTTTCAGTTGTACCGCTATTGTTTTTTGTAGAAGTTTTCTCAGCGATAGTCAATACAGCGTTATTGTTATCCGAAACAGCAGCAGTAGTAGTAGCCGCATCATCAAGAACAGCATCAACAGCAGCATCAACGGGTGTTTTAGAAGGTTCCTGTATATTCTCTTGTGAGGTCTCGGCCTCCGGTACGGGCTCCGCCTTCTTCTTCAAGGCTGTCTTCATTTCTCTTTCGATCTCTTCATCCTCTAGCTCGTCGTTATCTGAAGACGACGACGACGCATCCGACGAAGAAAGTTCCACACCAATTCCAACAGATGCCAATTCTCCAACCTTCATTTTATTTCCAAGTACATCGAGCGCCTTGTTGTGATCATCGTGATGCTCCTCTAGCATGTTAGCTAAATTCTGCAACGAATCATTATGACGAAGAAAGCCAGCAGCAATTGTCATGATTAATTCTTGTGTGTTTTTGGCTCTTGCTCCGGTCTCTCTGGTAGTATTAAAAGTTGTGTGTTTTTTGTCGTCGTCCAGTAGCAGCTAGTATTAGTAGTGGTCTAGTAGAGAGAAAGAAGTAGTAGTTGTGTTCGCATCAACGACAAAAGAGAGATAAAAAATAATGCAAACTCTGTATTTACACGGAGTACGGTAATAATTAATAATTGTTGTGGAGGAGGAAATAAATAATTGGATTCGTCCAAGGCTGGGACAAGCAGACGTTGTGCCACCTCAGAGATTCAATATGAAAAAAAGCCAAAAATAATAGTAATCGTGTCCTGTAGGCAGAAGGAAGATTGACTTTTTCAGGAACCAATCAAATTACTCGAAAAGTGCGAGAGTGTTTGACAAGGTTAGGGTTCAGAGTATGGTATCTGCTTTTTTTACAAACCCACGACGAATGTTTTGCAGCAGTTAAAAAAGAGTAACGGCAAAAGCATGGGAGCAATCGTTATTGCTGCTTGCTTCTACTAGCTAGTCCAGTCTACTGATCTACTACTACGAGTGGTAGTCTACTACTGACGAGACGATGATCATTAGTCTAGTCAAAAAAATTCTCGAAAATTTGTTGGCCAAAGTGACACGTCCTATTATTAGGATCCAACCTGGTAATTTCCCCACCGATAGCAGGCTTCAACGAGCACTTCTTGTCGCATTGACTTGTGATTATGGAATTAGGATAGTAGATGTACGCAAACTTGCACTAGGGTCTACTACTGCCTGAAGAGCTGCAACATGGTTGCGTGATGAATTGTTGTGAACAAAATTAAATCTGGGTAACAAAATAAAGTTCATCAGATTTCCTGTGACGGGTGTGTAGCGCAAGATTCTGGCGAAAAATGAGCAGGTCGCTCTTCGTTTACCATTGCAGGATCTGGAAAAAGGCAAGGACACGTTCTGTTGATAGTTAATGTAAAAAGACTTGGATTCATCATAGCACTTTTGAAGGAACTAGAAGTGAACGTAAACGCCGCGAAATTAGGGTTAAGTTTCTGACTCAGTCGTTGGTGCGCTAATTCAGAACTTTACCAGGTACTGTAGAAGACACACGCCAGCACTTAAACTATGGCCAAGTCAATCCTTCATTCGTAAGAGCACAACAACAACAACATCATCACCACCTTGGGCAAGTCACCCTGCCAGCTCCACTACTCTTTATTCTTTGAGATGTTAATTTATAATTAAAAATTACAGTAATCCAATGATGAAACCAACAGCTTTGTCTCAGTTGTTACTTCCGTTCGTGGTAGTTGTGCTCGTCTTGGCTCGATCGAATAATCGAACAAGAGCATTCCAGCTAACTTCTCGCAGCAGCAGCAGACCCAAAACGACTCTTTCAGTTTCTACAACATCCCTGCTTCCGGAAGAAATTTACAATCCTACCCAGCAACAGCAACAAGAAGAAGAAAAGGATGGGACTGGTATTATTCCTGCTGCTATGACGACCCACCCGACAATCGATAGCAACATTGAATTATTGTCGTACGAACACGATGGTTACACATTAAAATATCGGTACAAGCCGGCCGCTGTGGGTCGAGAAAACGAGCCTCCCCTTTTGCTGGTACATCCAGTTGGTATTGGAATGTCGTCGTGGTTTTGGGATGCCTTTCTGGATGAATGGGAAGTAGGAGGAGCCGTGTACGCTCCAGATTTGATTGGTTGTGGAATTGACCATGGCAGCGATGCATGGGTTCCTGAGAAAAAGGGCATGTTCTTTCCTACCAGTTGGGTTGAGGGATGTGAAACACTTCTCAATGATATTATTTTGCCCCAAACTGCCCAAGGCAAAAAGAAGAACAACCCGCTCCTTGCGTCGCTTTTGGGCGGTCTTCCAAACAGCAACAATTCACAAAAACAACACGTGACTGTGGTTACACAAGGTGGATTGGCACCGGTTGGAGTTATGCTGGCTTCTCGCAATCCTCAGACAGTCTCAAATTTGATCATGACGTCGCCACCTACATGGAATGACATGACAGTTCCTGTACAGGAAAAGGAATTGGAAAAGAATTATAATTTTCTCAAATCACCTCTAGGTAGTGCTGCCTTTGGTGCTTTAGAATCCGAATGGGCCATTCGATTCTTTTCGAATTTATTCTTGTTTGAAGGCCAAGCAGATTCCAAGTGGATGCAACAGTGTTTGTTGGAATGTCAGTACCAAGAGGCTCGACCACCCATTCAAGCATTTAATGCTGGTTTAATGCAACATCGATCTTACCGCGACGAGCTGACGAGTTTGGAGATTCCTACCACCATTTTGCAAGGCAAGGGTGATGCCAATCGAATTCCACAACGAGACGAATATGCCAATCAAATGAAAGATTGCACCATCGTCACATTGCCCAAAGGCTTAAATGTTTTACCATGGGAATGTCCGGACTTGTTTGCCAAGATATTGCAGCAACAACGTCGAGCGATTACAGCGTAGACAATATCACTTCTGAAAAAAAAACAGCAAGCGGACATGGAAGACAATCGACCGACTGATTGACTGACTGCCCGATCGTCGCCAAAAGAGCTCGCCTAGACCACGTAACTATCTGGTGCCGTGACGACAAGGAAACATGATGTTGAGCGACAGTTACCACATTATCAATACAGCATGCAAAAGTGCAGCAGCTCCATCATAACGTGACGACCTTCAACTGTTACCACCAAAAATTGGTTATCAAATCACAACCGTGCTTGCGTAACTTTGTAGTAGAAGATGTGCCATTCAATCACACGTTCAAACTCGTACTAGTTTGAACATTATCAATACGGCATGCAGAAGTGCAGCAGCTCCATCATAAAGTGACGACCTTCAACTGTTACCACCAAAAATTGGTTATCAAATCACAACCGTGCTTGCGTAACTTTGTAGTAGAAGATGTGCCATTCAATCACACGTTCAAACTCGTACTAGTATTTCTAAGAGAAGTTTGAGCTTGCAGTGGTGTCATTTCGTCCACTGAGGACATGTAGGCGCTTCGGTGGTCTGGATTGGGCATTATGGCTCCTGGAGGTACAGATCCTCCTTGGAGGCCAAAGTAGAGAGAAAACGATCCTCGGGCCACCAGTAACTGTATCAGTATCAAAAATTGTAAAAAACACATGACAGCACTCCAATAAAATAATCGCGTCATGGTCCGTAGCAGCGCTTCGTTGACAACCATATGTCGTCCACTTTCCTCAAATATTTTGTTAGAAGTGTCGAGGCGAGTTAGATCTCCGAGCAAGTTCCATTCGGCACCCCACACCCAAACCATACTCAAGGAGAGGAGTGCAACGCAAAAGGTACAACCGGTGAAAATACCAGCCATAAAATGTGCTCGATCCAGCAGTAGTGCTGGTATATTGTCGTCGTTATTATTTTCATTTCTACTGAAACCATATACCCTATTATCATGTTTGGGACGAAACAGCAAATATCCCAAGAAAGCATGCGCTGTAGACACTACCCCCGCCGATTCTCCCACAAAGGATACTCCCTTATTGACTTTCCAAAGAGCTTGCAAACCAGGACCTTCATAACACGGTATAACATAACAGGCTTCGGCAGCCTTCCAGTACACGTGGTAACAATAGACGAAACTGCTCATACCAAGCAGGATATGGCAGATGACTAAAGCTTTTTGCCAGCTACGATTATTATTGTTGTTAGAGCCCGATGGCGACAACAACGAGAATAACGCCATTTTCTAGCGGCGTGTAGTGAGGTGTGAGCAATCCAATTCGCTTTACTTATTTGTGTCATCAACACGCAGTGTACTATGTGCTGAAGTGTAATAATGAGAGAGACTAGCTCGCCATTTAGCTATTAAGTACTCCACTCACTTACTGGCCATCTAATATCTACTCGCAATAGACTGACTTCGTTTGCTCAAGTCATGACCATAATCTGCTGTATTGGAGTGTTGGGTGTTGGCGTTCCTGGTCAAACTTCCTCACATCTCCTGATCCATGATTCGTCGAGTCCCACGTCTTTCTGTTGACTCGACTGAATTTTTTAATTTACACACGAATCAAAGTCATTATTTTGGATCGGTTTTCCCCCTACTAATAGTCTAGGATAAACAGAGGATCACCCTTCCCCTCCCACAGAAGTCAGCAGCAGCGCATCAGCAATCAGCAAACAACACACTCTAATACTAGACGGCTAAAGGACTATCGAGCGTGATAAACCTGATATAAGTAATCATTTGAATTGAGATTACCAGGTCCCTCAACGATCAACTCTGTTGAATTTTGTAAACACATTCTCATCTATCATCTGCACACAGCATACATGATACATGATACATAGTCGACCCTCGTATTTTTTCCTTCAAACATGAGACGATATCGGAACCAGACAATCGGGTGTCTCGTTTTATTTCTCAATAGCGCACTACCTATTTCAGCACAAAATGTAGTCGCCGCTCATGGGTTTGTGACCCGAGCGCCCCAACCAGACATTGTGACACGAGCACCACCTGCTGCTGTGGTTACAGAACAACAAATACAATCAAAATCCATCAAGATAAGTCCTGCTCCTACAAACGCGGCTACTCCTACTTCTACTGGCCAATTCAGAAGTGAAACTGTTGCATTTGAAGATTTCGAACACGGCAATGATTATTCGTGGTCGGATCAGCGTGTCGTAGATTCGCGGTCCGAGTTGACCCATTTTTTGGGCCGATTCGGACAAGATCAAGATGAGTTTGATAACACTACGTCAAATGAATTTATTGAAACATCCAAAATTTATCAGATACCCACACTGGCGGAGTTTGTGGAACTAGAGTTTGATTTTTACGAAATTGATTTGTGGTGTGATTGTGATCATTTTGTGGTCGTGATTTGCGGAGAAGAGATTGAGTAAGTGTTGGCCTGAAAAGGTGTTTGTTTTGCGCTTGCCAACGTAAAACTATACTAACAACGGACAATTTCATGTGCATAGAATGGGTGAATTTTCACAGCATGCAGCTACCGACCAGATGGGAACATCATCACTGATGGGCATTCCTTGGTATCGGCATGCCACATCACGGAATGTAGATATGGGTTTCTCCAAATACCGAGATGCAATACATCACATGGGACTCACTATTCCCCAAGAATGTTATGCCGATGGGATTCTGCAGGTGACTCTCTTTATCACGATTCATGGTGGATACGATTTGGCCAGTGGAGGAATCGATAATATCAACATTACAGCGTACAACATTCCATCCACTTCCGTAAGTGCACCACCCAGTACACTGACTCCAAGAGCAACGATACCAATCATGCAAACAGGAAATGAGGCTTGTATCATGACTCCCGGGGGGTCCGGTCGAGAATGTCGGCCTCTGGTTGACAAGGATGGAACACATTTTGGTGACGTCTGCATAACGATTGCAAACGACGCTCATACAGGAAAGCCTTCTGATCACATAGTGAATGTCACCTACGCTACCAATGGTGATTATCGATTGACTCGTAATTTCTTGTGGTTGGGCAATCGAAATGGCGACACGGTGCCTATAAAGAGTGAAGAGAACCGTGAACTCAATAGTGGGGGCGAAGAGCTTGATATCGAGCGTTTTCCTCATTTTTCATGGTGAGTAACAACAAATTCACTTTGTCTGAATGCATTCATGGCTATTTTCCGCACTAAATTTATTTTCCTTCGCAGCAATTTTGCGGGAAGCAAGATCTGGGAAAAGCTCATCCACATTAATCCAAGATGCGGCAATACAACTGACAGGACAATTCCCCTGTCTATTATTGCCCATTCTGAAGTCGCGTTGAGCCAAAGGGATGGTACAGTGGCATTAGGTGCTCCTGTAACTAGAGCATTTGGAGCACAGCATACGTTTGGAAACATCGAGGATACCTCTTGGTATGAAGTTATCCACTTCAAGGTAGATTGTCTATGTGAGTCTTTAACTTCCAGTACGGGAGATGTCATTTACACACCTTTTGTTCCTCAGCCAACCGAAGCACCCATCCAAACTTCGATTGCTCAACCCGGCATAGTCACATCTCTGGCTCCTAGTAGTACCTTCCCTACCTTGCAACCCAGTGCGGGACCAACACCATATCCAACACTAGCTCCCACATATGCTTGCCGTCCCGTTTGGGCCATCGAGGAGTTTCAAACACATTGTTTCAAAGACAATAGTAAGCTCGGAGGGTCCAATGCGCCGTACGGGTGGTACAATGGAATATTTCATCTACATGACGTTGTGACGTTGCCACTGTACGTGGAACGGGGCGACTCTGGTGCACAATATTGCGATCGTGGTATGGAAGTCATTGGAAACGTAGGTGTTAGCTACCAGAAGAAAGTTGTTACGGTGGACTTTCGCGTTAGGGATGATTTTTACATGCTCGAAACACAAGTACATGTTGGAGATGAAATATTACCACGAAACGAAACCGACAATGCATACATAACGGACCCCAATAACTTCGAGCTAGTCAATAGCCCCTCCCAAAGATATCTCGACAGCCACTTTTTGAGAGGTTGTCAAGAAGACAACTGGATTTCCGCAAGAGCCGTAGTGTGCGGCCCCTTTGACGATCCTTTATAACAGCGGACTACGTGCGTGTAACTTGGATGAATCTTTCCGAGTATTGCTGCACTCTTGTTAAGATTCACTTTGATATCTGCTCTACTAGGAATCATACAACAACAAAATGTATGTCAGTTTTTTTAATTTTGGTCGTATTTAGTCACCGTAGAGTTGGATGCGGCCTTGAATTGGTTTTCGACAAATATGACAATTCTGGATTCCAGGAGAACATTGCACACAAACTTGGTGTCCACAAAAAAAGGCAATTTGCTTCTTGCGGTCCAAACAAATAGCACAGCTCGTATCGTTATCACTACTAGTAGGTACACTGCCTTGTGAGTCACTGGCCACTCCTGGCGGTAACAGAGGTGGAGGCAGTGGTGACTCGGCGATTGCATTGTTGAAATCATCTGTACGAGCATCCGGCGGCATCAATGGTGGTGCTAACACGGAAGGACTTGCGTCATAAACCTCTTCCAAGGTTGGAGCAGATGGTTGCATTCGTGAGAAGGAATTGAAGGTTGAGGAAGATTGTTGATGTTGGGTATGAATTGGAGCTGTCGGACGTCTATCATTTGGATTATCCACCGCCATAGTAGCTTCAATGTTTACGAATCCATCTTCGCCATTGGTCTGGTCATCATCAAAAAAGACATCATCAGCTCCAAAGATTCTGGCTGAAGTGTCTTGTTGTTGTAGAGGCATCACTATATCCAGTGTTTCAATAGTATCCAAGGCACCTGATCCCCAAAATGGTCCCGGTGTTTTATTTCCACCCGCAACGACAAGTTTGGTATTGTTGTTGATTACAGACAAGGCACAACCCATTCGAGGTGTCTGGAGATTGGGCAACGACCTCCAGACCACTTGTTGACGAGTATTATCACGGGTGTGTAACAAACATTCCACACTATTCAATCGCCCATTCGATGAATTGCATCCACCCGCCACAATAATGTAAACGTTACTATTTCGGGTTCCCTTTTTTGTGGTGGTAGGCGTCGTTGTTGTTGTTGTTGTTGTTGTCGTGGTGGTGGTGGTGGTGGTAGCGGAAAATCCGTACCGTGGAATTTGCATCGATGCTACGGGTTCCCATGCTGCATCGGCAGAAGAAGTGGCAAGAACTAAATGAAGTCGTTCCACGGATGCTAGTGCTGTTCCCGTTTCATCTTGACCACCCAAAGCGTACAAATACTCATCGACAACAACTGTGCATAGATTTTTGCGGCGAACGTTCATATCCGGTAAACGGATCCAACTTGGCATCGAAATTGGCATCGCAGTAGTAACCGGAATATTTTCTTGACCATAATTGTTGTTGTTGCTATTGGTGTTATTATTGCTGCTGTTCGAAGAAGACTCTTTGTTGTTCGTGCAATGATGTTGTGGTAATATGGACAGATTTAATGCGTACGCTGCTCGCGACACAGACTCTTTGGGTGCAAAGACTTGATAAAATTTGGTAGATAGTGTCTGGTACCCTCCCACTGCGCACAACAATAATGACACGGATGGTGATATTGATTTTGTAGCAGTAGTAGTAGAAATTGTTGTTGTACAATGATGATTGGACGACGAAAATAATGATAAGGAGGCACCACAATCGTGTAATTCAACACCCACGGGTTTCCAAAATGGTTCTGGTGGTGTTTTGGAAGCACCAACGGCACATCCCAACATGTTCAAAAAGTCCCATGTTTTGGACAAGAATCCTTTGGATAAGTACTCTTTTATATTTGCCACGTACAATTCTTCTTGAGGGACGTAATAATCGTGTGAATTGACACTGTTATGGTTGTTGTATTTGTTTCTGGGCAAGGTATAATGTGAATTCGATTTGACGTTGGAAAGGTTGTTCCGTACCACAATGTACAAATATTGATCGTTCACAAGAACAGCGGACGTTGCTGATGATACGACTTGTCCGTACGGATTACTTCCCATCAAGGCAAAATAGTTGTATGAACTACCGTTGCCAGCTGTACCTAACAATCCTGGAAGATCTTGAACAACATTCCAACTTCCATTTGGTTGTAACGACAAGACAGTACCACTACTACTATTACGATTGTTTTTGTTGCTTGTGGAATCTCCCGATGCCAAAACAATCAATTTAGTATCGTCGTACACCACGGACGAACAACATGTTGTCGTTGGCGAGGAAGATGATCCTCCACCACTACCTCCTACAACGGATGGTGGTAATCGAGTGACCAGGGTCGTCCAAGAAGATCCGACTTGTAGCATAGGTTATATTATTATATATAACGACTGACTTTTAATTGCACTGATGATATGCGTGGCGTTCTTCTTTATACCAGGTATACCTTTTGGGCTGTTGTTTGTTTTCAATGAAAAGAGAGGAAAGGAGACAGCTCTCTCAACTCTCAATGGTTCGTGCTTTATTTTTTATTTTTTGCAGAGAAACATTACAAAATAAAAAATAGTCAACACACAACAGTAAAAATAGCACGAGGACGAATCGTAACAAATAATAATCCGAAGGTCAAATAATTGAGTCGTGAGCTTACTGCGAGGAGGGTTCGGGCTGGAATTCATTGACAGAAATACTACTGCCAGTACGCCCGTAGCAACTACTGGTGCAACTACGTAGCTTGAGTAGACCTACTAGTCTAGTAGTCTAGCTAGTAGTAGCTACTCCCTACTACTCGAGTAGGTGTACCGTACTCCACTACAGTAGTAGCTACTAGCTAGACTAATAGTGGTAGAGTAGTAGAGTTGTTGAGTAGGTGCGCACAGAGATGATAAGAGAGAATCGGCGATTTTAGAAAACGGAGATCTTTTGCATGCTTAACAGAGCGAGGTGGGGAAAAAACAGTTACAGTAGTTTTTAGTTTCGGCAAATAAAGTACTGTACAGGGCAGAAGTGTTAGTGGTGTCTAGAAATATTTCCGTGCCATCACCATTCGGCTGGTAGCTTTGTTACCTGGTATGCTTGCAAGCAGCATTACAATAAATATATACAGCCACCGAGGCAGAGCAACAAAAATTCATCTAGTAGCTAGAGAAGTGACCTGCAGCGGTAACTAACGCGGATACAGTGCTTGAATACTCGTCTTCAACATAATAATGTACTGTACAAACCGAGAGAGGAGTGCACTCGTTGGTCAAGATTGGATTACTTTTTATTCACGAAAGAATTTGGAGGTCACGTCTTGATCATCTGAATCATTTTTTTCTGTAGATGCTCTACTTTTGTACTACAGAACTTGAGTAGTTTGTTATGGTACGTGGTTGTGTACACAGCTACTGTACTAGCTAAATCATACTGGTACTGGACCTACTCTAGAATAGTAGTAGTGGTAGTAGTAGTAGCTATTACTAGTACGGTAATAGTAGAGAGGTGATACCAATAATAGTCTAGTCATGCCACTGGTATTAGTAGTAATGAGCTTACTCTTCTGCTACTATCAGCTGATACTGGGAATATAACAGGATGGTCATTAGGAAGCGGTATACCGTAAAAACCAGCCAAGTATTTAGGTGTTGTGGCTCCGACGACGACCGCAGCGAATATATTATTATAACAGCTGCACTCCCAACTAATAGTAGGGTCTACCACGGTAGTAGTCTAGTCAATCTTTTGGTATTATTTTGTCAGCTCAAAATTTGCTCGTCCTCCTGTGTTTTTCATTAGGCCGAATCTATTTTGTACCAACCAGGTACGAAGTACGTTAAATAACTTGAGTTATTGCTTCCCTTGTCAGTATGGTAGTCGTAGCACCGCAGTTATCTAGTAGAGGGAATCGTTACCGGTACCATACCTGGTACCTGGTACTACTGTAGGTACACTACAACATTGCTAGTAATACTACTACTCTAGTACTACTAGTAGAACAGATCCCTTAAAAGAATCTTAAACTTCACTGACAGCTCGTAATTCATCGTGGCTTGGTCATAATGAACTGAAATAACAAGGGGATGACTAAATGACTACGATGAATGATGAACTTCACGAACAGCCTGCATCGGACCAAAATGACAGTTTTCTATTGACTTTGCAAATTCTATTAAATCTGAGCGTCTTAATTCTGATCATGATTTCTTTATGTGAAGCTGTGAAAGATGTACACTTTTGGATACACCTGCTAACTTCACGGTCACTCTCAATAAACGAGTATTTTTCTTTTTTCCACTGTCCAAACTTGGTAACACAAAAGACCAGTACCAGTTACGGTAGTCTAGTCCAAGAGACATCACGAGCAGACCAATACGCAATTTCCAGTACTATGGTTATCTACCTCTCCGTTTTTTAGGGCGGAACCCCAAACAACTTTTTTTTAGACCAGATTCGCGTGGTCTCTTCTTGTGTACTCGTATTTTCAAAACTCAGTCGCTACGCACTCTACTGTAGTACTAGTAGCGTACAAATACTACTACTAGCTACAGTACTTAGCTAGTAGTAGTAGTAGACTAATAGACTACTACTACTACTGGAATAGTACTACTACTAGTAGCTACAGTCCGGTACAGATAGTAGGTAGTTTTTTCACACTGTTATCAAGTACAGTAGTAGAATAGCACGACCATCCCGATTTCACACAAATTTTTACCAAATTTCTTGACACGCCGTTTTATCAAAACATACCGGTGCTAATAATATTATTATTCATACCAACCAGTTATTAGTACAGTATTTTAGAGATCCAACTATGAAATGCATCGATCATAATTGCGATTCAGCCGAGGCGTTGGATATACTGCGTGTCATGAGCAAACTGGAAGCTAGTTGTTATGCCGTAAGAACAGACCAAGATTTGATTGATGAATTCGTTGGTGATGATGCTACTCGACTCACACCCGACTGCAAGCGAGTGGGACGATGGCGTGCCAAGATGGTTGACTTTTCGTACGAGGTTGCCGAATACTGCATGAGTGATCGAGAAACTGTGGCGATTGCCATGTCGTACCTCGATCGCTTCTTGCGAACCCCCGCGGGTCTGGAAGTTTGTCAGAACCAAGACCTGTTCAAGTTGGCCGCCATGACGTGCCATTACACTACCATTAAGATTCACGAGCCACCAGCAGTCCCACCAGAAGTTATCAGCGAAATGTCTTTGGGAGCATTCAGTGTGGAGCAAGCGGAGGATATGGAATTCGTCATTTTGCAGTCCATTGGGTGGAGAGTGAATCCTCCAACAGCGTACGCCTTTCTCAGGCAGTTTTTGTACCTGATACCGTCGGGTCTCATGACCAGTGCTACCAAGGAATCTGCCTACGAAGCTGCGGTGGAACAGCTGGATTACGCATTGAGAGATCGACACTTTGTCAAAGACCCAGATTCAACTGTTGCCATGTGCGCCTTGTTGAACGCACTCAAGAATATTTGTGGCGATGATTCTGACAAGTACGTGGCGGTGTGGTCGACACTCATGAGGGACACAGACATTGATTCTAGAACAGTTCTGAGTACACAACGTCGACTCAAGACACTAGCAGAAAACATGGAACTCGATGTCGAATCTTTCGATTCTACCGGATCCGTTGATAAGTTCCCCTGTAAACGGCTATTTTATGGTCGAAGTAATTCCTTTCAAACACTCGAATCATCGTCATGATGATAACGAAACGAAAGAGTCGAGTGGCTTGCCAGGGGAATGAACATCACTTAAATACCCAACGATTTTGCTACTGCCAGTAAAAAGAGTTGTATCATAGAATCTGTATACCAAAGGTTTTGCATGTACCACTATAACACAAACACTGAACTATTGCTATACCAAACAATGTATTTTCGCTATCTTCTAGTAGGCTAGTTGGCACAAGCTGCTGATAGATCAAAACTTACTTCAGCCATAGGTGACAGTACTACTAGTAACTCGTCCCTCTTCCTAAAAAGATGTAGCTAGAGAGGAAAAGATAGCAAAAGGCTACTAACCTAATACAAGGACAAGGCTGCGTGCCTGCTGCCGGAACGCACTGTTCTACTAGGTACCAGGTACAGTAGTACAACCAATACTGCTGAAAGAGTAACCTAGGGAGATTTGGCAACTGTTTTTGCAGCGACGTTTTCTATTTTACTTATTGATCGAAGGAGGTCAACATAAAAATGCATTCAAAAGTACGACTAGTTCTGACCATCATTTCCGTAACACTACTACCGTATTACCACTACCGTATTACCACTCTAGTAGCTAGTATGGGATAGTAATCTACTTTTTTACTTATTATCTGGTAATAAGATGCTCGTCAATAAACGTTTGCATATCAGTTACGGTACCAAGTACTAGGTAGTAGTGGTAGACGCTACTAGTACTACTAGCTAGCTAGCTAGTAGTAGTAGTACAACACAACATTACTACTAGCAGTATCACATCTTGTACAAAATAAGGGTTAGTGTGTTTGGCAACTAGAAATGACTACCAGTAGAAGCTTTTAAACATACCATGTCCAACAGTTCATAGTGCGACACGCACTATCACAAGATAGGAGAAGACTGGAGGGGGCTTTGATTGAGTCACATTTTAGTACCTAGTCACGTCGAGTGGGTGTGTGATTCAGATTGATGTGCCCCTGATACGTTACGAAAAAAAGTAATGATACAGTAACACGAGTCATAATTTTCTTCATCCTCAGGTGTCGTGCAAAAACTCTTCCTCCGCTTGTTGCTGTTCTTCTTCTTCTCCTTCCTCAGCTCGAATATCATCACCTTCATCATTATCGGTTATTGTTTTTGTTGCGGCAGTGTTGTTTTTGTTGTTGTTGCTGTTGTTGTTGGCGATGGCATTGGTATTGATGTATTGATTGTAGATTGTATTATTATTAATATTATTTGGTTCCATCCAACGTCCTAATGCTTCCGAATACCACAATTTATACTGCCGAATCATATGCGGAAGTGGTACAAAATCTGGAGGAGGATTGCTCAAAAATCGTCTTCTTGCTCCCTCCCGTTTGGGCAATTCCCCCGGTGGCAAAGCTTGACCTGTTTTGTATTTGCACGGTTTCTTGTTCTTCTTGTTTTGTTTTCCTGGTGGTGGTAAAGGAAGAGCCGTTTCATTCCACCAGTGTTGCCACATTTCCACAGTAAACGTACGACGGATACGATCATAAATCGATTGATCATAGGATGTTATGGTACGAACATATTCCAATGCTTGTGGTGTCAGATGTCGCTTTTTAAATTTGCTGTGCGATGGATTTCGTCGTTCCGGACAGTATCGTATTCGTCCAATCCGTTCTAATATTGGAAATGTTTCAGTACTGAGTGTTTCTGTAGTCCCAATCCAATCCATATCTTCCATAAAAGCATTGTACACATCTTCGCATTGTTGTTGAGACATATTAAATTTGTTCCTATTCTGATGTTCCGATTGTGGTTGTTTTTCGTATGCTGTTTCACCTTGATGACAAAACAAACATTGTGGATTAGGTAATACTTCTAGTAAAAAGTCTTGCAGTGTTGCTTTTGGTCGATGCGTAAAGCGTTTATTTGGTTTGTTACCGGCATGATAAAAATTAAAATGTGATATAGCAAAATCAAGCGGATTTCGCAGTACCGTCAATGCAAAGAATGATATATTTTGCTCTTTTGCCATTTGTTTCCACTGTTTTAAATCATCACGGATACCACCTGGCATCATGTACGGTGAAGCAGTTCCAGCATGATATTCGTAATATATTCGTAACGGTTGTTGTTGCTGTTGTGGTTGCTGTTGTCGTGATGCTAATATTTGATACAGTTCTTTTCGATATCGCTCCTGTTTCGATTGTCCGTACACCATTCGATACATCCAATCCGGATGAGACACAAACGGTGCCATTTGTGTCGTTCCACCCGTTTTAGGAATATGTAAATAAAATATGATTATACCACCACCATTACTATTATTTGTTTTATTGCCAATAACAGTGGGAAGCATTTTTGGCTGTTCCTCTTGTTTGGATACTGTTGCTTGTGTTGCTGTTGAGGTTGAGGTTGATTGTAAAAATGAGGTTACCAAAGTAGATTTTTTAATGTTGTTTATTTCTGTCAAATTTGGAGACATAGATGATGATTGGTGGAATCTTTGGGATGTTGGTTCGAGAACGGGGTGGGATACTATTCTCTCTTTTGGAAGGCGAGAAACTCGTTTTGTTTTTACTAATTGTCGTGTAGATTGTATGGCTGATACAGCATCTGTTGTTACTGTCATTTCATTTCTCGTATTATCGTTGTTATGACTTTTACGAACAAACGGAACATGGTGCTGCATCTCATCGTTCTCAACAGTTACCGTTGTTGATATTAATACGTTGGAGGCATGATGTAAATTTCGAATTTGCAAATGAATCAGTACCAATACACATCCAACACAAAATATATTCCGAACTAGTGTCATTATTCTCTCTTTGGGATTGATGCCATTATTGCTTGCTTGCTTGCTAGCTTGCTTGCTTGTGATACAATTATTTGTTACTCGAATCAAGCATCAAAGTGGATTCATTCAATTCGTTAGTTTCTATCTCTACTTGTGGTAAGTGGTAAGGCGTTCTCGTCTGTGCAGGAAGAGAGCTTAAGTGGTAGTCTACCGGTACTTACTGCTTTTACTTGTATCTTGTATGCAAAGAAAGTACGGAAGTGTCCCAAGTCTTAAACAACAATGAGAAACCCTTTCTTGACGATCGCTCGAGACTACTACTAGCTAGCTACTAGTCTACTCCGAGTAGTATCTAGTAGTACGGTAGCTACTACTAGTAGCTAGTACGGTAGCTACTACTAGCTAGACTACTCTAGTAGACTATCACTCGTGAAATAATTTTCCTCAGTTAAAACACGTCCGTGACGTCCTTTGAATGCAGTAATAAGTACAGTACTCTGACTGTGAACTAGACTAGACTGGCTGGTAGCTAGACTACTACAAAAAATAATTACAGTATTAGACCTACTCGGAGTATTTATTTTTCATTTTTATTGATTATCCACAACAGCAGCAAACACAGTATTAGAATCAAAACAGCCGGAGGAAGAAACAAAGATACAAAGAATGCAAGACGGAGCGATTGATTTTCGCAAACTGCTGCGTGAAGAAAAAAAGAAAGCACGACAAAAGCAGCAACAGCAGCAACAGCAGCAACAGAATAGTAATCCTCCAGTAACAGCAGCTGGTTCACCGTCTGTTTTGCTCGCGACAGCAGCAGTTGTGGCGGCGGTGGTAGATAGCAGTAAGAACACGATAGATGGTACCGTTAGAACTGTAATTCGAGAAGAAGATGTGGATGCCATTAATTTTAACGAGCTTTTAAAAGAGGAACAATCCAAAGCACAGCAACATAGAACAGCAACAATCAGAACAGCAGCAGAAGCAGAAGCAGAAGCAGACGTAATTAAATGGGAATCCGTATTGTTGTCATTGAAGAATGTTGCAACGTTTGATCGACAACGACATTTGCTTTGTGATGATCCACCTTCCATTTATTACGCTGCAAATTTTTTAAACGACAGTACAACTATAATAATAATGGAATGGTTACAATCGTTGCCAATGAATCATCAACCAAATAGTCAACATGCTGCCAATGGTTGTTGGACCAAAATGCCGTACGCTAAACGACGAGTGGCATTGTTTGATAAGACAATGTCGACGACAACGACGACGACGACAACAACATGCCACAACTTTCCTGCCATTTTGCAATGCATAGTGGACGTATTGGTACAACGACAGATATTTACGAAAGAACGACCACCAAATCATGTATTAATTAATGAATACGATCCGGGACAAGGTATATTGGCACATACGGATGGTCCTGCCTACCTAAGTCGAACAGCTACGTTGTCATTGGGATCTGATGTTTTAATTGATTTTACCAAAAAAATCATATACAGTAATAAACCAACGAAAACAAAAAGCAGTGAAATGACCGAAAGGACGACGACAACAACATCATCAGCATCATCAACAACAACAGCAGCAGCAGCAACAAGAGGGAATAATGCAAAGGGAATGGCAGAACAAGAAACTGATGATGCGGCTGACGGAGCTGACGATGATGATGATCCTTTAACGATTTTGTTACAAGCAGGGTCCCTGTTAGTTTTTGAAGATAGTGCTTATTTGGACTACTGTCACTGCATCCAGGATCGTGTTCTTACAGAAACCATTCCCAATAATTGCCTCAACAATGACAACAACAACAACAACAACAACAACAACATGAATGGCAGAAAGGAACTAACAAGGGGATACCGGATCAGTTTAACCTTTCGTCATAAATATGCAACCTAAAGCAAAAGATTTAAACCACATTTTTTTCACAGGAGACGAAGAGAGATACAGTATACAAATATTTAAAATTCCTACATTAATATGACAGAAATCCACTTCCAGCTTGCAGCTCCCAGGCTTGCCTCTTTCTCTTCTTTTTACCACTGCATTTCATCAAACGCACTCAGTCTCAACTATCCACAGATAACAGTGTTGGAATATCCAAAGGCTGCTGCTGCTGCTGCTGGTGGTGACGATGACGATTCTTTTGGAACAGCTTGGAAAAAGGAGGACGACGATGTCCATGACTATCCATTTTTGTGGATTCTTGTCCTCTCTGCAATGGCACAACAATGGCAGCAGCTCTGGTAGTGGTAGTAGGATAGGGTGACAAGAAGACTGCAATTATCATCGCCACCAGTGCTATCACTATCACCATCACCATCATCATCATCATTGGATTGATACTTCGCATCCCGACCGTACGACGACACTGCTTGAATCCTCCTTCTCCACTACTACTACTACTACTATTCTTACTTGCGACCTGAGAAATTTCAAAATTCACGTTGCGAATAGGAACAACGATACGTTTGTCAAGATCAGACGATGAAGCACAGGCTGATGATAAACACGCACTGTTGTTTTCATCGGTCGAATAGGACGTAGTAGTTGGTGTTGCTGTTGGTGTCGTTTTCTCATTTAAAAGAATAGGAATGGGTTCTTCGTCTCCTTTTCCTGTTTCTTCTTCACGTTCTTGTTGTTCGTTACGATGATGAGGAGGCTCCAAAAGAGCATTCGACTTCTTCTTCCAGGGATCGCAAAAGAAGAACATCGTGGCAGCAGCTAAGAATGTGAAATAAATAAGCAATGAATCTGTAGTATTAATAATAATAAGCGCAAAAGAAATCTTTCTTTTGTTTGTATGATAATGTAGCAAATATTATTATTATTTTTTCGATTTACTTGACAAAGAGTTGTGTCGCCGAATATTACTGTGTTGAAGCTCTCGAGGAGTACAGCAAATTAAGCCCAGGTGGACTGCCATAGGACTCAGGAGTTAGGTCTTACTCTATTAGGTCGTGTGCCTATGCATGCTTCCTATACACACACCAACCACTAGTCTCCTACTCTAGTTATAATATTCATATTTACTCTTTATGTCTCCACACTAGCTTTTTACGTGTTATCAGCCACCATGAGCTCTCAAGCCGGCTACAGCCGGCTTCCCACTGAAGTTAACAGCACTACAGACACCCCCTGTAGCCCTGCTGTTGACGACATGCGAGTTCCGGAGTCGGATAGCAACTGGAAACGCAACCGGAGATCGATTTGATTCATCATCAAAATGGATCAACCACAAAGCTTTGGAGACTTTGCCCATGGCCACTACACGGCCGTCGTACACCAAGTTAACTTGCCCTTCTTTCTCCTACTGCAACAGGAGCAAGGGGACCTCGCTTCCACTTCCACGCTGGAAACGAGGTACCGTACACCAAGGCGAGAGACTAGTTCACTCGCAACCTGGAAAAAGCACAAGTTGTGCCTCCTTTCCATACACCCACACATCGTCGCAACCGGAAGGAACGACGACACTACCAAGCCTACAGTCTATTCTTATAGACGACAATGGAACCCCTGCCACATGGACTTTGGTCTTGTCTTCCAGCAAGCCATTGACCGGCAGGACCGGACTACCGACTGAGGGACGCTTCAGTCTACTGGAACTACTGGAGATACAGCCTTACCAAAGGAATACTCCCACAACCGGACAAGGACTCATCGTTCCTACGATGACATGCCTTGTAGGCACCCCATCCATTGAGGCTACTACCTGCATGAACGACGACAAGCCGAAAGGAACAAGCTCGCACGACACCTCGCAGGAGACGACAGTCTTCGCATCGCACCTAGTCTTCGCATCGCACCGGTCATCAAGACTACCATCGGTCATACCGGACTTCCAAGACTATCAACCACCGACATCAACCACCGACTACTTCCTTGGCAAGATCAACCAAATGGGAACCCATCTACCACTCCTACATTATATCCCATTTGGCAACCAACCGGACTATTCTTCCACTTGGACTTTCCACTGCCATTCCTGTACACCTCAGTACACTCGGTGGTTCATGCCCATCGATGCGAAGCAGCTTGGCAACCATCGATGCCAAGTATCATGAAAGTATTTGTTCAGTTTGTATTCATTGTTTTTGCAATATACCAAACTACTGAAATTTTTTTTTACTCTGTTGCCTCTATTCCACAGGAATACACCCACCCACCCCTTTACTTCCAAACCATTCCACCATGGCCTTTACCAAGACCCTCAAGCCCTCTAAGACGACCTCGTCTATCATCAAGACTCGTTCGCAGAGTCGTATCGCTCGTACCGGAACGAACGTCCGTACGAACGACGATACGATCGGAGGAACGACTGATGTCGCTCCTGTTCCTGTCGTTACTACGACCGATCCTGTTGACCTGTTCGCAGGACGTCCTACTACCGGCACTTTGAAGGACCCACCCCCTGCTGTTCCTGCTCCTCGCGATCGCGACTCGGACCCCGATTCAGATGCGAACACGAAGCCTGCTGCCAAGCCTAGTCGTCCTAAGAAGGTCGCTCCTAAGGCTACTCGCAAACCGCGCAACAAGGATCCGGCTGATGATCTTGTTGATCCCATGGCTAATATCCCTGTTGGTGATGCCACTGGAGTTGTTACTGCCGGTGGAGGAATCGCTCGTGCCGGTGGCTATGACCCTGTTCTCGCAAATCCGGAACAACTTGAACCGGAACAGCCTGAACCCCAACCCAAGAAGAAGACTCGGCGTACTACTCGCGCATCGCGCCGGCCACGGTGATGATGACGATGATGAGGACTCCTACAACACCGTAGGGACTGGTACTGGAGGCTATGGAAACGGTGGAAATGGTGGTGGAGATGATGATGACTACGATGACTT
>Ga0210036_1001952_pt1 | contig 22567 bp, 17 predicted proteins | sample CryGeymeta201515_FD_185469 | JGI IMG/M metagenome (GOLD analysis project Ga0210036, IMG submission 185469) | Groundwater microbial communities from Crystal Geyser aquifers in Utah, USA - Crystal Geyser metaG 2015-15 (SPAdes) (version 2) | ecosystem: Environmental > Aquatic > Deep subsurface >...
ATACATGAAGTGGAAGAGCTTGATGAGACCTATCGATTGCACTACTTTAAACCTATTTTGGATCAATTGTGCTTCTTCTTTGAATTTAACTAGTTGTTGCTACCGGTAGGCTCAGGTCCATTCTACTAGCTAGTAGTACTAGTAGACGACGACTGGTAGGCAGAACACTATTACAACGTACTAGAACTAGCTACAGGTAGGGTACCTGGTACCTGGTACCTGGTACGAGTATGAAACAGAAATACTCCGGATTACCTACCGTACCTGGGAGTGGTACCTGCTGGTAGACGTCAGAAATTGCTTGATTTCAGTAATTAAAAAATAATACAGCATTACTGATGACTAACTTAACCAGAAGGGAAAAATAGTCCAATCTACGGACAGCAGTGGATCAAGAGGGATACCGGTACCAGGTATGATAGTACGGGTACCTGGTACTATCGAAGCGAATAGTCGTAATAATAATACAGGTAATATGGTACTAGCACTACCTATTAAGTAGTAGTAGTAGGGTCTACCATGTAGGCGGTACCGTTACCAGGTACCTGGTACCACTAGTAGTACCGCACCTTGGTACAGTATGGTACCAGTTACTATCCCAGTACGAGGTAAGTACCTGGTAGTAGTACGTGCTGTAGTTCTACTACTATTAGTATTACTACCAGTACCATAATTAGTAGGTACACTACCAGTACGATACTACTACGTAGTAGTAGAGACTACGGTAGTGCTAGCTTCGTCTCTAGTACTAGAGTACTAGCTAGTACCTCAAGGACAAAAAACTTGTTCACTTTTAGCATGTTCAATCACGACAGGAAAAAATAGCCACAAGGAACACTCGGAGAAATACTGTACCAGGTACATCGCATAATTTACTACTCATTACCCGACCATGGATCAAGGTTTAACCGTTCTTTCAGAGAAACACCAACAGGCACAGATTGTACAAAGGCCAAGGACGGCGGAGTTTCTACAGTCAAGGGAACAGTCGCAGCAGCCCACCACAAGACAACAGCAGCAACAGCAGGAGCAACCCGGCGCCGGTACCATGGATCAGCTCGTAGCCTCCCTTCTGGAGAAGAGCCAACACAGGCCACAGACGGTAGATTCCTTCCAAATGTTGCTTACAAATCAGCAGCAAGAGCAAAAGAAACAACCCGGTATGGATCAACTCATCTCCCTAATTCTAAACCCCGTGTCAAATCAGGTGGTGCAACAAAAGGCCCAACGACAGCTGGGGAATCAGCCATCGATAAACGAACGAATAATGGAAGAACTTTCGCGTCTTGATTCGCAACAGTTGAATAGAGTCGCGAGTCTCTTGGAAGGAAAGGTTTCTGGGGGTGCAGCTTCTAGCGGCGTAGAATCGTCACGTAAGTTACAGCAGTAGCTAGATTTGTTAACAGGTTCACAGGTTTCTTTTGCCAATTCTCTACTTTTGTATACTGAGCAGTGCATGCGTACGTTCAAATGTTCATTTTCTCTCTAACCCACATATTGCGTCACTTCTCCGTCTACAACCTCATCAAGCAGCAGCGACAATTCAAGTTATCGCTTCAGTATCCACGCCCACGGGTACTACGGCTATGCGTAAAGATCTCATGGCGGACCTTGTACAACAATATCTATCACATCCTGTCCTACGAAATTCAAGAGAAGTTGGAACACTACTGGTTCAATTAAATTCTCTTTTGAACCAGCTCCCGGCTACTTTGGCGGAAGGTATGTCATATTGTGATGTTTTTGCGCCAGCCATTGCGACTGTGTTATACTGTAGCCATACAACAGACATGCCACAATGCTGAAACAAATCGATTGCTTTGCCTCCTTTGGGCCACTGCCGTTCTAACTCGGTTGGCAGCTCGATCTCCTCTCTCACAGCAACAGGCCACAGCTAAGACGGCTGAAACTGGTATGTCTCCATTTCGTGTGCTGTGCGAGTGCATGTTGATTACCACCATTTCACGGTGCCATCGCCGATTCTTTGCTTGACCTTTTTGACGTTTTCTTGCATCTCAATATCTTTCTCTTCAACTCGCAATTATCAAAGACCCTTTTCAGCGACAACAGTGTCGACTACAGCAGCAGTTATCAAGTTTTGAGCTCTCTGCAGGACAACAACAAAGTACAACAGATATCGCTTTTGCCAGCAGTGCATCTGTCAGTATGAAAGCAGTAGCGAAGAAATCCAAAATCAAATCGGTTCCAGTTGAAGAAATCACCAGTATAGGCCAGCACGACGTCCTCTGCGGTCGTGGGAGTGGACCTAGCAATCATGTGTACGTTGAACGAGAATTTCTTGCGGTCTGGCACTTGCACTTGCGTCATTCCTTCCTTACTGACACTCCCCCCCACTTGACTATATTATTCGGCAGTGGAAACATTAAATACAGAATGATAACTGAGCAGTACAAGGCCCGTTATAACGCTGCCTTACGTATGGACAAGGTATGACTCGGAATGCGTTGTATCGCACCAACTAATTGTAACAATCTTTGTCTCAACAAAGACCTGCCGTACCTGCCTGCTCAAAAAAACACGCAACAGCCAAAGATTGCTGACGAAATCGTTCACATTTGGCGCAACATGATTCCCCCCGGACGATTCTTGACGAGACTACAGAACGCCGATACGCAGCTGAATAACGACGGTGATAGCACTCGTGGCCGATGGATGGACGTAGGAGACACGCGCGCCAAGAAAAAGACTTGTCAGTGTCTTCGAGGTGAGTACATGATGATATTAGCACCACGCGGTAGGCAAATTCGCTGCGCCACCATCGATGTCTTACCAACTCATTTGTCTGCTGGAATGGTTTCATCGAAGAAAAAGAGCGACGACCGAGGCAATGCTCAACGCAGAAAACAGAGGCAGAATACTCCGGCGATGCTACCAAATGAATGAATAAATGGCATCTACTAGTAGGAGTTATACGCGTGACCTTCAAAGAATCGAAACTAAGCGAGTACTAACAACATGCCCACTCGATCAGTCTTCAGTAGAGTTGTGGAAGCAGCTTGGGGCCTGAGGACGTTACTAGTCCACCGATGCGTTTCCACCTGCTAGGTGAGAAGGTGGGACGCCATGCAAAGCGAAGTATGTATGTTCTACGTCTGGCTAATGAGTTGGAAAGTACGCGTGGGGGAATAGTAGCGAGCAACTATATTGGACACATTTCCTTTCGAATGTTGGTCAACAACCACAAGCCCCGATGCGTCGCCGCCTCTCGTGTCGACAAACCCAAAGTGGTGGGAGAAGTTGTTGAGCTATGGCGAAAACTCGAACCCATGGGACGATTCCTGGTGCGATGTGACGACAATGTAGGCGAGATGATTTTGTGGAAGGATGTAGGAGATATTAAAGCAAGACGAAAAACCAGCCAGTGTCTACGAGAAAAAGAACGCCCTGGAAAAGAGAAGAAGAGCCAGAAACGCAAGCGCTCAGAGATGCCGGATGGTTTAGTTTGAATTGAACTCTGGCAACTTGGGTTGAACGAATACTGATTTAAGCGCTAGATTAAAACATGTGTGCTTCTATGCTAATTTTGTTTTACGAGCATGAACCTACTATCAAGAAGTGGCATTGGACTGTGCTTGCTGAGCACGCAAGCCTTCATTTTTAACTTCAGCTAAATGAAGATGACGTTAGTCGACCACTACTTTCCTTAAGCTCGTTTTGCCGTGCACTTTCTTGGAAGAATATCTTTTGCTTCACTTCTTAACTCAAATAATAATGTATGAAAATCAAGCAAAGATAGCAGGTGGCGGCGTTGGATGGTCGCATGCATGGTGCTGTGGATCAGATGAAGCATCACAAAGACATGGTTTGCATCGCAGTTTGTAGAAAGTACAATTGATATCCCAGCGAGACTGTATAAGAGACTTGATCCATTCGCTCTTCTGATCGCGGTGATGCTGTCCTTCAGATTGTGACTGCTTATTAGAGCTAGCCGCAAAGGATTGTCGTCCCGCACGGTTCAGGCGCAAATAGTAGGCAATTCGCCGATCATCAACAGGGAACGACGACGTTCCACCATTGAGAGACGGGATCATTAGCCAAATATCCGTCAGTGTCGTATTGTCGTGCACGAGAGCATTGCCAAAAAACATGGCCGAGTATTCGTTAAAATCAACGGCATTCACGCACAGTTCTTCCAAGGTCGTGTTGCGCCGCAACATATTGGCCAGAGCTAACGTTCCTGCGTCAGAACTGAGTGTTTCTTCTTGAACTTGCTGCTGTTGTAGATGCTTGAATTTGATGTTATCCGGATGATGTTGAAAATCCGCCAATTCTTGCATTTTCAGGATGCTGAGTTTTTTCAGGGATCGATTTTCGACCAAAGCCTGGGACATTAGTACAATGTGCTCCTCTCGGAGTTCTTCAAGATTGTGCAACTTAAATTCTTGGAGTGTTGTAGACTGGCAGACCTTGACCAAGCACGATCCTGCCCACGAGGGGGCGACGGCGACGCCATTTTCGTAGGATACTGGTGGTGCCAGTCGACATCCCACAATGACCAGCTTGGAAACCCGCCGACCGAGCGCGGTAACCAGCTTTTCCATACCACTGCGGCCAGTAGAGAGGTTTGTCATGGATGTATCATATAGATACGATCGTTGAAGATATGGGTGTCGTGAAATGGCCTTGGCTATAACTCGCATCGTCTCATCGTTCGAATCAAAGTGAATGGAATGCAATGTCAGTTCGCGTAGCTTCTTTAATCCTTTCTTGGGATGAAGTAGGACGGCCAGACATTCAACAGGAACGGCAAGGCTGGGATCAATTTGCGGCAAGGCGGCTGGGTCGTATAGAAGCGCATTTGGGTCCATTGCTGGGTCCATTTCCGAGTGGATCTCCAATTCGTGAAGCCCGGGGAAACACCTGGTAACAGCTTCACACATGGCTACTAGGGATTCCTTGGTAGCGCTGGTCGGATCAACGAGAGCCAGTGCAAGTGACAACGACTTGAGCTTCTTGATGCGCCGCTTGGTCTTCTTGGTCTTCTTACTGGATCTGCTTTTTTGGGTTTCTTGAATACGCTCGTGAAGACGAGAGAGGGTTTCGATCGTATCCTCCACACACAAAATGTTTACATGCTGGTGTTGGGGCATAGCTGCCGTGTCACCGTCGTCATCAAGTAAAAAGCCGTTCATTTGGAAAAAGAAGTGATGTAAAGATATATAGCTTGACGAAGGAGAGTTGAGAGTTTAGGAATAGTCACTAGTAGGGAGGTAGGGAGGAATTTCATGTGCTAGTACTTGCAAAGAAAATAAATAAACATCGCAATCATACATCTACCAAGTGAAGTATCTGTCAAAAGATGAAGACATGCATTTTTAGTTCGTATTTACGTTTTTGTTGCTTAATTAATGAAGCAGCTGGCAAAGAGCAGAGGGAGAAAGAGTCACTTTCATTGGCTGGATAAACTCAAAGACTCGTGACTAAATCTGCGACCACTGTACTGTAGTGATGATGGTCACATCCATCATGTTCGCAATCGATCAACAGAGTGAGCTGCTCTTCAGAATTATTACGGGGAATAATAATAAAACAGAATACTGAAAGCAACTAGTCTACAGTACCAGTACCAGTATTCTGATTAGTACTACTATTAAAGTAGTACTACTAGAGTCTCTACTAGTAGTACTGCCTGCCTCCTCGAGGAGTATCTACTACTACTCTACCAGTAGTTATTAGTAGTAACCCCCAGCCAGTAGCCGTCAGTACAGCCACTAAAATTGTCTGGACTACGGGAGTGGTACCTAGTCTACTCGAGCTAAATAACCAGTTCTTGAGGAAGCTAGAGAAAATGCTACCATGTACTCGAGTAGCTAGTAACTACTACTACTAAGACTTGAAATATACTGTATTATGATACCGTAACGTAGAAAAAGTCGCCGAAGTCCTGCTAGAAGTTGGTAAAGTTAAAATTGCATTTTTATTAAAACAAAAAATGTGTACCCTACCGTACCGCAAAAGTTCTTGCGCTTGCATTGTTGCGTTTGCCTTGTTGGTCTACTCGTACTCTATTGGCTTCAATGTTGCCATCTCCTTGATCTACCTTCCTGTTTTAATCCTATTGTTGTTATGTGCAGCGCCACGTGCATTACTACTACTTTACTATTGTGTGTGCGTGCACATGCCTGAGTTTTTTTTTTTTCCTTCTTCTTTTCCGACGTTCGAATCGTCTGTATCAATATTTTGGATTCGTGTATGTAATGAATCGACGACCGCGTCCCGCTTGTTTGCAACATTTCCTCTAATAATAAAATGAAAGGCACATAATTTATCAAAGCGTCACGTTTTCAAGGAAAGCTCAAATTTCTTCACAACTTAAGAAATTTTGGCCACGGCAATACTATTTTTGGTGCGCCCGGGTGGAAGTAATATCAAAATATTGGATCGAACTATTGTTAATATTTTTGGATGAACTGTTATCTACTCTACTACTAGCTAGCTAGGTAGGAATCAATCTTCGTCTCAGTTTCCGTGCCGAATAAATACAGTCAAAAGTCAATACAGTAACAAATAATAAATACTGTAGTAATGCCAACAGCAGTGGAAGAAAAAAAAAACTCGTACTTGTAATAAATACATCACGAAGAAACAAAACGACAACAGCTGAAAGACAAACCTCCCCCCCCCAAAAAACAAAAATGACGACATTATTCGTATTCCTCGTTGTCTTGTTTTCTGGTAATACGGCCTGGGCGAAACTTGGAGAAAGCATTCAAAACAGAATCGATCACAGCAACAGCAACAGCAATAACAACAAAAAGTTGTCATCCGAAAACGAACGACGAAATCTGCAATTGTCCTTGGAAATCATCGGCGAAGGGGGAAATCCTCCACCGGAATTGCTTCCCTTGGGAGAATGTCAAGGCGACTGTGACACTAACGCGGACTGTGGACAAGGATTGATTTGTTATCAACGACGAAGCTTCGAGGCTGTTCCAGGCTGTGATGGTGGAGCAGACGATGAGACGGTTAGGTATGTAAACATCGGCAAAACAAATAAAAAAGGAATGAACGCTTGCATGAGTTTTTGCCTCGCCTCATCTCTTTCCAAACTCTTTGAAAATATTCAACAACAGTGACTACTGCATCATTGATCCAAGGTGCGTCTCGTAAATTGATACTTATGTTATCATTTATTCTATTTATTTGGAGAAACCATATTCTTGAAAAACAAGAAGCGGCAGATATATTGCGGGAAAAAACAATGCAAAAAGGCTAAATTTTCTACACTCACCCTGGTTTGTTTCTCCTCTCAGCTGGCCGACAGCACCACCGCTCCCTAGTGCGACACCCAGCGAATTTCCATCCATGATTCCAACCACCACGCAAAGGCCCAGTGACGCCCCCAGTGACGTGCCTAGCACGGCACCAACTCTGCAACCTAGCGATTTACCCTCAAATGTTCCATCCATGTTGCCATCCTTACAGCCAAGTGATCAGCCTTCCGATATCCCGTCCATGGTACCAACTCTAGGACCTAGCGATTTTCCCTCAAATGTGCCATCCATGTTGCCATCTCTGCAGCCCAGTGACCAACCTTCCGATATCCCATCCATGGCACCAACTCTAGGTCCTAGTGATGCCCCCTCGAATGTGCCATCATTGACTCCAACGGAAACTTCAATGCCAAGTGACGCCCCCTCAGATATCCCTTCAAATCAACCCACGGGAACGCCGCCATCCATGGAGCCTACCACTTCACCGCGCCCATCATATGAAGGGGGCATCCAACCCTTCCGTGCCATTGAATACGTGGGCAACGATGGGACCTTTTATTCCCGATATCCCTTGGGTATTTGTCTCGGGGACTGTGACACCGATAGTGATTGTGCCGAGGGACTGTATTGTCACCAACGTCGAGGAAATGGAGCTGTTCCGTATTGCACGGGAGGGGAAGAAGAGCCAACCACGGCTGATTTCTGTACGTGGGATGGCCGAAGGGGCCCTGTTCCCGATCCAACACCACCGGCGGCTCCCGAAGGATACTTCCGTCTCAAACTTTACTGGTACGTATGTTAGGCATTTTTGTATTTGCACGTTGAAACGATCCTCTTTTGTCGGAGAAAAGCAACAACTGTGGAAAAATGAGACCACGCCGGTTTATTTCTATTCTCACGATTTTTGTTTCTTTGCTCAACTACTTTTGGCCTGAACACGGATACAGGGAAAAAGGCTACGTCTGGCAAAATGAAACCTTTGAACGTGAGTGGTGCATGATGTACAACTACGATGGCTATCCTGGTACAGGTCTTTGTTGGTACGGCGATCAAAATTTGACGTGTGCACAGGATCACGTTTACGTTGGAAAGTGCATTGAAGACCCGCAGATGTGGTTTACGTTTGTCAACGTCGCTAGTCCTCGCAATGGGCTCGACGAACGATTGATCATGACAGGAGATGGAAAACGATGCTTCGAACGAAAAGATCGACTTCTATTGTTGAAACCGTGCAATCCCTACAGTACGCAGCAGCGGTGGTACGCATTGAATGGAGGATTCAATGAATCTAAGTTTGAAATTAGTCAACTGGGATATTCCAGCCAATGCATCACGAACGACCATCATCCAAAGTCGGGTGAAGTAGTGGAGCTGCACGATTGCGAATTTTCCCGAAGTGAAGAATCACAAACATCGTTCTGGGAAGTTTTCTAGTCGAGGATGAAGATCGATGGGACTGTAATAAAATAAATGTACTCCAATAAACATATAAGATTGCACGTGACACCTGCGTGCATATTTGAATGTTTGAATGCTTTACATTGCAAATTATGAAAGAAAAAAATAGTGGGCGGCTCCAGGCTTGGCTGGTCGAGTCCATTACCAGGGTATTTATGGAGAAAGCGGCTACTTGGCTACAAGAGCTTTTGTTTTGCAGCAACATTCAAATTTGATACGATTCCCTCTCTCCTACACACGTCCAGTGGTTGTTGTGTTTGTGGGTGGGTGCTGTACTAATACGCTCGAGGTGCACGCCAACCAGTAAGCGTCACAAATATTAGTATGGAATCACGAGACGATTGACTCGGCGGGAATCCTTCTTTACTTAAGAATTGATGTTTCTGATGATTTGAAGCTTATTTTCATCTACATCCACGTTTCTCGTGCTTAATGACTTTTGCTTAGTATCACATTTTCAAATTGGTCCCCCAGGTTCAAACCGTACATGTACAGCGATGCAATATAAAAATAGTAGTCTTTGGCCGATACACATTTAATGGCACGACTAGCTATGTCATCCGATCGAAATTGTTTTCTAGCTAGTACTGCTACTAGTACTCTTCTACTCTACTCAACAAAGAGAGATTTCGGATTTTTCTCTCCACATTAACAACATAACAAAACCTGAACGAGGCTTGGTGGATCAACTCCTGGAGCCCCATTTTTCGGCCAGCATACCGTCACTTTCTTTCTTGGTTCGTTAACCTTTTTGAATTGGCAAATCAAGCCGTCTTTCACTCTCACGCAGTCGAGAACCAAATCTACTGCTTTGCTACTGGCCTCTATTTTTGTGGTCATTTTTTTTTTCAGCCTTGCAAGCCGATCCTCATGATAAAGTTATTCTTCCTTGTTGTCCTTTCTGTCGCTCGAGGGGTGACTGCCACTGTTGCAGCCACTGTCAACGACGACACGACTAATCTCAACAATTCTACGATCCATGGCAACCTAAGACAAGGTCAACGTCGAAAGCTACCAAGGATTCAGGGACTTGGTGGTGAGCCAGATGCTTCCCTCTTTCCTCTGCATCTCTGTCAAGGGGACTGCGACAACGACAATGAGTGCGCTCCTGGCCTAGTCTGTTTCCAAAAGGATGCCTATACAGCTGTACCCGGCTGCTTAGGTGGCGAGGATGACTCCAGCCTGACCGACTACTGCGTGCTAGAAAGTGGCTTCAATCCCATTCCTACTACTACGATTCCTACTACTACGAGACAGGCGGCCACTGACAACAACATGCTCGTTTTCTTGGGAAATGGTGCGTATCTTAAGCGTTGACTGAAAAAAATATTGCTGGTGCGAATGTATCTCACGACGCCTTTGCACTTTTTATCGCTGCCACAAGACGGTTTTCCGTCATCGGTCTTTCCGCTACCAAGGTGTGCCGGAGACTGTGATAGTGATGGTGACTGTGATGGGAATCTTATCTGCTTTCAAAGGAACCGATTTGATGACGTACCTGGTTGCAATGGTGGATCAGCGGATGCAACAAGAACTGACTACTGTGTTTTGCCCGCCAACGCGCCTAATCTGACACCCACTGCCACTACCAGGCCGTCCCCTAGACCTTCTGCGCGACCATCCACAATGCAACCAGCTCCAACTCAAGATCTTCCAGTACCGACAAGTGCTGGAACCCAAACGATTCGGTATATCGGAAATAGTAAGTACGTGAATGTACGTAACACTTTACAGCTGACAGTCTCCTCTTACCCTGTGTTCTTTTATTTTTCAGATGGCAGTCCTGCTTCTGCCTTTCCCCTTGGTGCGTGTCAGGGAGATTGCGATTCGGATGCCGACTGTGCCGGAAATTTGGTTTGCCACCAGAGAGGAACATTTGAAGCAGTTCCCACCTGTCTTGGAGGAAATCAAGACTCGAGTCAAACAGACTATTGTATTTCGTTATCAACGCCTGAGCCAACGACACCTAATCCAACCTCCAAGCCAACAGCCATGCCAACGTCACTGCCAACACCTTTACCCACACCTCTACCAACCAATCTTCCCACTCCTGCGCCCAGAACGATTCAGTACATAGGAAACAGTACGTTAGCTTTTATTGCATTTGTTGCGCGATGCCATGACCTAATCTGACTCAATCATATTTTTCATGCTCGTTTCCTTAGATGGGGATCCATCTGAAATCTTTCCACTCGATCGTTGCCAGGGAGATTGCGATAGCGACAGCGAATGCCTCCCGGGTTTGATTTGTTATCAACGGGTAGCTTTTGAGGCTGTTCCGGGCTGCTTCGGTGCTGAGCAGGATTCGAGTCGAACAGATTACTGCATACTCCCCCCTGTCGCCACGTTCATGCCAGTAACAACCCCAGCACCAGTCTCTGGGACTATCACAGCCCGGCCAACTGCCCGGCCAACTCAAAACCAATCACCCAAGATGGTAAGAGTGGTGGGCGACAATGGCTCTCCATCAAACGTGTTCCCTTTGGGTATCTGTGAAGGAGATTGTGACGACGACGACGACGTAAGTTCTTTTTGTAAAAAAGGCATCGAAGGGGAATTTTACCAAATTATGTCACTTGTCAGCGAACTCACCAATACCTTTTTGATGCTGCCATGACTAGTGTGCGTGGGGATTGTACTGCCATCAACGCGGGAGAAATGATGGTGTACCAGGCTGTTTAGGAGGAGAAAGTGACAGGTCCAGTAAGGACTATTGTGCGCCTTTACCAGCTGACAAGGCACCTCTTCCTGGCTCATTTCGCCTGAAGGTGTACTGTAAGTTTTTAGGTGCAATGAACGCATAAAGAAAGGCATTTTGTTAATGTATCTCAAAACACAGTATTATATCTTTCTTTCAGGGGAAGAAGGATACTTGTGGCAAGAGGAAGATTTTGAGAGAAAGTGGTGTGCTACCTTTGATTACGAGGGGACGTGCTGGTATGGCCTTGAAACTGGCAGTTGTAGATCTGACCAAATCTACCTTTCTAAGTGCGACAATGACTACAGGCAGAGCTTTCTCTTTGAGAAACTTGATAATGACGAAGTCCTGATCAAGCTGGGGAATAGGGAGAACAAATGTTGGACAAGATCTTCACGGTCCATCTATCTGAGATCTTGTGACCCAACGGACCGATTGCAGAGGTGGTTTGCACCAAATGGAAGCTTTGATGGCCCTAGGTTTGAAATCAGCCAAAAAGGCTTTGAATCGCAATGCGTTGCAAATGATCACCATCCAAAAGCAGGTAAGTATTGCATACCTTTTAAATACTAGGGCACCACTGATGCAAAGTGACACAGCTGACGCTTTGCTGCTTTTGTTTTCAGGCGAGGTGATTGAAATGCATTTTTGCCAAGCTCTCAGAAAGCCCGATTCACAAACTTCTTATTGGAACAAATACTAGCATCAGTTCCATAGCATTGAGAGATGTAGAGCCTGTCATCCGACTTGACATGTTCGAGTTCGTGACACGGGAAGTAGATGGAATCACACCCATGTCGGATAGTCCTAAAACTAACACAAAGCCTAGGTAAAACTAGAAAGTCCTTTCAACTTTATTTCTTATGTATTGTGAGCTTATTAGCTATCCTAAACATGTATCTTTGCAGGGTATGGTATGGCCGTCAAGATCCATATCTTTTGACAACCATGTCGGCCCTGACACCTATAGTCCATTTGTTTGGTTCCTGGCCTATCTAGACTATAGACTCCTTCTTGTAGGGGGTACAGACCTAATGCCATGGTCTGTACATTGTCCGTAGTTCATGGATCCGGAACAACTCGACACACCCAAAAGATTGTGTGTTCGACTGGTGGCCAAGTTCGAAGCGTTTCTATTTTTTCATAGAATATATCCAAAGAGCTCTTGAATACTAGCAACTGGACAATTATATTGCATTGTCCACTCTATTGCTGTAGTTTTGTGCAGAGTGTATTCAGTAAGAAACACCCTTGTGACAGTGCTGTCCTCGTATAAAAAGCATAAACTTTGATTTAACGTGCTTGAACATAGCTGTCACTGGTTCTCTACCAGGGTACCCTACCCTAGTATTCGACTGTACTAGTACTAGTAGCAGAAATGAGGCAGCAGAATGTAAGCATATTCAAAGCGAATGCTGATGACATCATTCTGCTAAACTAATTACTAGTAATATTTTACCAGTACTGCCGTGCTTTATTATGCCGACATCCGAAGAGTACTTGGATGATTTAACAAAACTTGACTCTTCCGCCTCCTCTACCAGGGTACTAGTCTAGTACACCGCAGACTACCAGGGTACTACTAAGTACCTGGTACTACTACCAGGTAGAGTACCACTCGTAGTATTTCTTTTCGCCTTCCTGCGTTTGGTAATTTTTATATTTTTAAAGTTTCGTATTAATACATCGCCTGCTTCTTGTAGCTTAGTAAATAATTGAAAATTTTATTAATACAGTTTAGATGTCATCAATGTATCTATTTGTATGTACTCGAGCATTAAGCAGCGGGCGCCAAGCGAGGCATTTGAATCGACAACAGCGACACATTGGTCGAGAAAAAAAGATAATCTCCTTCCTCTAACGTCACGCATTCTCTTGATGATAATGCCACTTTCAACCATTCCAAACAGTGCTCACACTCGGCAACGTTGAACATATTACAATGGATATGGGTCATATTGAAGAAAATACCAAGCAACAAGAGAAATACGTCATCCATGCGGTACTGGTTCTTGACGCGCTCAATTGTAAAGTAAGCTCCCTCATACAGCTGCAAGGCAATCTCCAGGTCTTTCGTGTTATTCGATTCGATACCACTTTGGTGGTGCGACAGTGCAAGATTGTATTGAATAACTGCAGACATTCTCGTCCGCGCTATAAAACTGTAGTGCGCATCGTCTAATTCGGAGACAGATAAAGCCCTTCGATAGCACGTAAAAAGGTCGTTCCCGCTACTGGAAACATTAGCTGCGTTGAGAGATCGGTCGTTAATTTGCAAGCTCTTCAAAGGAGGAAGAAGCGGACCATGAGTGTTGATCGCGGTATGATGAGAATAGTTTCGCACAGCTTGTGCAGCTCCGGCTCCTTCAAGACACGAATATGCTGTTAGAAGTGCGCTCTTCGCTCTTGAATGCATGCCACTTCGAAGATACAGGATCGCGTCCTGGTTTAGTTGTATGATGCTTTTTGTCATTACCATAATGAACAACTTTGTTGATTTGTTTCACTACTCTTGCAGAAATAATGAAACCGCTAGGTCAAAAGCTTGCGATTTTGCATGGTTCGGTTTTCAGCACAGTTGTCATATTATTCTTCTCTGCTCGGCCAAAGAATCGAAGAGGTGAATTCATCAAATGAGAACGCGTTCTTTACTAGTACTTAAAAATCTGGTACTTTTATTAGGGGGTGGTTGCACTACTAGTAGTACCAGGTACCATTACTACCAGTACTGCTACCTGGTACCAGGTACCAATCATACTGGTACCTGGTAGTACGGTACCCTGCTGGTACCAGGTACGTAGTACGGTAGTACCAGGTAGGTATGGTACCGGTACCATGGTACGTAGGTCCACTGTAGTGGTACCGTACCTGGTACCAGGTACTGGTACTACCATGAAGCTCATGTGACTCTTGAAACCGCCGTTTCGCCATTAGAATTATAAATAAGGAACTATTGTTCTTCTTCAATCATCAACACCACCACCGTACCAGTACTACTACCAGGTACTACGCAGGAGTACTACTAATGGTATTAGCGTTACTTGCCGCAGAGCCTACCAAGGGTACGTACCTGGTACCAGGTACCTGGTACCAGGTAGTGCTAGAACCAGCTGTGGTATATTGTACCTGGAACCAGTGGTACCTGGTACTACCGTCCGTAGTACCTGGTACAACTACGTACTAGTACTGGCTAGTGTGGTGCTAACAATACCCGACAGTACTATTACTCAATGTAGCTACGTTCAACACAACCAACCATTAATTAATAGTTGTAGTGAACGTTCGCTAGAGGGGCAATGATTCGGATTAGTTTAACTGGTACTGTAATTGCTTTTATGGCCTAACGCTGGACTCGGAAAGGAGCAGTCGGCTTCTGTGCGCTATTTGTTGTTCCCTCTTCGCCTGCAATAGAACTGAAATCCAAAATAATGGCAAAAGAAACTTCTGAAGCTACTACTAGAACTGGTACTACGTAGTACGGTACACAGAGATGGCATGACCGTCTCCTACTAGTATCGAAGACTCGGTCAAAGAGGGCAGAGGAGGTGTGAGAAAAACGGAAGGCTAATCACGATCAACAACCGGCTGGCAGGTACCAATCAGACGAGTGTAGCGAGGCATCAATTATTTGATGTGCAGATATGATCGTGGCTGCACTAGAACCAGCAACAAGTAGAAATTACTGGATTGAAATATTTTCATGTTGAGATTCACCGAGAATTGACCTGTTTTCAGATGATGATCCATAGTCTCGATGACACCACACCAAGCGAAAAGTCTAATGGAGCAGCTACAGTAAAATAAAATAAGAATATAATATTACTACCAGGTACCACAGGTAGTACTTGAAAGGTTCAAGTACTAGTACAAGGTACGAGTGCTGCTGCTAGCTACCTAGCTGGTACTCTGGAGTACCACCAGGTACCAGGTTGTGTACTCTAGCTAGAACTCGAATACCGGTACTAAGGTACTACGTACCCTGGTAATCTAACAGTAGCTAATGTTGACAGCCGGGTGTCTATGGCTGTGCCTACCAGTAAATCGTATGGTACATTTCAATACTCTACCGTAGTACCAGTTGGTCTACCACTGCCAGGTACCAGGTACTGTATCAGCGTACCTGGTACTGGTACCAGGTACCAATGTACCAGGTACAAGTACCAGCCAGGGTACCAGGTACTACCAGGTACCAGGTAGTACCAGGAACAAGATTCGCCATTAAAAATTCTTCAAGTTGAAGTTCAATGCATTCATAAATCGCTTAGTTTCAGATATCGAAGGCTAAAACCGATAAGGAACAATGTTAATTAATCATACCAGGTATCAGGTACCAAGAGCGACCGAGGCTCCCACAAATGCGAAGGCCGAGATTTTTGTGCCCACTGACCGTATCCACAGCCATCCCACAACATCTACAGTAGTCTAGAACAGCGGTACTAGTAGTCTAGCTAGTAGTCTACTAGTACGATTATTTTGAATCCTACTAATATCTACAATAGTAGAGCAATTAATAATAAACACGAGAATTACAAACTCTTACACGCAACTACGCAACAATGACTCCGCCTTGCCGCATACTCGACTTGAACAACCATGCCGTTGAATTTCTTCGCCAAGGCGATCATCACGCTACAGCATTCACGTTGCACGAAGTCATCAAGAGCTTAGATGAGTGCTTCCAAAGGGCGGAAAAAATCCTTCGCCGTCGTCCTGCTACCACACACGTTTGCGGAGAACCTGCCAAAAAGAAACGAAGGCGTTCCTTGGGATCTTCTGACACTTCCATCACTGCTGAAAAATGCATTTCTGACGCTGACAAGACCAGCGAATATATTGCTATCCGTAGCATTACTGTTTCCCCAGTTGCCACAGATCTTTCTGTCACTGGTACCAGTGGTCTCAATGACGAGACGGCTGTCCTTATGGTATACAACCGTGCCTTTGGCTTTTCCTGTATTGATGCAACCTCCTTGGGCTTTGGATCCCGGCAATCCAAGACCCGCCTGGAAGCCATACTGTTGTACAACCTAGGCTTGAGTTATCACCGGCAAGGCACTTCTGGAGATCTGAAAATGGCTCTCAAGTTCTACCGAAAGGCTTACATGGTCTTGAAAAGTGCTTGGGCCCAATCAGACTTTAAGGAAGTTTTTGTCCTCTTGATTGCCTTGCTGAATAACATGGCTTGTATTCACTGTTACTTTGGTGATACAAAATATGCTCATCAGTGTGTGAATTGGATGAACCGCGCTGTTGTTTCACGGCAACGATGCACCCTACCTAAGGATGATTACTGTTTCTTTTCTCTCAATCTATCCGTCTTTCGTGGACATCAACTTCGCTTGGCCAGTGCCGCCTAGGCTTTTGAAAGTAAAAATAATCAAACATAAATTGTAACTACTTCAAAAATTACTACTCCGGTACTATTGTACGGCGCTAATGTAAATAGTGCATTATAGATTATAGTGTCTGGCAATAATCTGTGTCTTGGCATTAGTAACCCAGCTGCTAGTCAGTAGGTGGTGCATGAATTCGAAAAGACACAGAGATACCCAGCGAGAAGCTACACCGTAAGATTTTTTCAACTTTCGTCTCATCGAGTAAATAAGTTTCCCTGACTCCAATCTCTTCCTCTATCAGCTTTTTGCTTATCTCATCTGCCTCATACCAGCATACATTTTCTTGCACTTTTTGTAAATTAAAGGTTTTCATCCATACAATGGGCATCAGATTAGGTCAGAATTAAACTTAATACTCGTACAACATAATCGCGGAGGACAGAAGGAATGTTTCTCCAGCGAAGAACAACAGTAAAACCCACAATTTGATAAATAATGCATACCTTCTTGCAGACACCCCCGGTAGCCATCTTCATCGCACAGCTCTTGCAGTAGATAGCACAATCGCAAGATTGGGGCTGGTAGGATATCGGTTTCGCTTTGCATACCCAGCAAAGATTGCTTTCGTCTACTTGTACTCCTGCTGATGCTGTCTTGGTCACTGGCGCCGACTCTGTCATGTTGTTGTTGCTTCGGTTAATATTTGCTAGATTAAATGCTCGTTGCGTGTGTGGGATTCGCTGGAAGAGTCTTCCCCTTGGATCGTATCTACTCCAATCACTGAATACTACTTTGATTAGTTTTTGGATGTTGCTGCACTGTTGCAAAGCACGGCATGTATCAAAGTAATCGTACGATTACTACTAATAGTAGTAGTTAGACTAGTCTACTCGAGTATCAAGTGTATCACAGGCGAGATTCGCTTTGCTTGTTTGTCTTCAGTGAACATCCCAATCACATGATGGTAGATGTCTACTGAGCGTAACTGTTGCAGAAGAGTCCCACGATCCACCCGGGTACAATATTATTATTATTCACACCAACTACAGTAACTAGCAGTAGGTAGAGTATTCGAGTACAGTAGTAGTAGTAGGGTCTACTAGTGGTAGCTACCAGGTAGTACTTCTGCTCTAGTAGTAGCTACTAGTAGTATTACCACTCCTACTACTAGTAGTACTACTACTCTACAGCAGTACAGTACGGAAGTGCTGTAGCTCCTCGAGAGCTTTGAGCTTGTAAATCCTCTCTAGCGACGAAGCTGTTGTGATGATGGGCGTGCGCGATCTAACAAATATCTATGGTGACTTCTTAAAATACCATACAATTCAATAGAAAGCAGGCAATGCCACGAGTGCTTACGTAGAGCGCTCGTATCGAGGCGGTTTGTTCCAAGCGCATCATACCAGTCACGGGCGACTTAGTAACATTATTTGAGCTCATGAACCTGCGGATCAGTAAATGAATTTGCATCAAGCTCCGCCCAAAAGGAGAGGGGATGACCGTTTGTTACGCACTCCTCGGGAACTGCAGTAAAAATTTGCAGCTCTGAATAATAAGATCTTCGCGGCTCCAATCAGCTGGACGCTGGACTCTTGTCCGCAAGGCTGGAGTCCATGGAATAAAATCTAGGTCTTCTTCTAAGTGATCTTGTGAAAGGATAGTGAGCTTCATTTCAAAGCAAGTGCACGATCTGTTGAAATTCACCTCACCCTCACCTAGTATTTACTGTAGCTTAGAAATGCTGCATTGCCATGAAGGGAGTGAATGGGGAATAATGTTTGTTGCAGCATGTACGCATACCTTGAAACAACGAAGCTCATTTATTAATATTGTAAAATTAAAAGCCACCATGAAATTTCTTTTTCAAATCCTGATCAGCACCTCCCAACACCATGTGCAATGCATTCTTATCCACACGACGTCCAGTGTCCAAGTCCTTATCGCGACTCCAATTCCATTGTCCATTTTTGCCACCACTGGCCGCGCTCTCGGCTCGTTCCTCTTCTTTTTTCTGGCGATGCTGTTCCACTAAAGACGGACCACGTGCATTTGTGTGTGCCTGCATAATGGCGTCCATCTCTGCCTTGACTCTGGGATCCATGGCCCCATTGCTTACGGCCTCTCGATCGGTCTTGCTAGCAGCTTTGAAGTTACGACTCTTGAGTGGATTTCCCGATTTAATGGATGATAAGAAATCAAATTTACCAGGCACCAACATCCACTCTTCTCTTTGATTGGCACCTGTGGACATCAATTCTTCTTGTCCCGTCACAGCTCCTCTCAATTGGCGTGCTCGCATTTCGGCCTGACGTTGAATAAGTTCCTTGGACACGGCTGATTCCTTGCGACGTGCCGCCACTCCCATGGGCGCTGGTCCCTCATCATCACTACTCTCTTCGGGTGGTTTGTATTCGTAATTGGAAGGCATGGGCAAGGGACCTTTAATGGCAGGTTGTTTCCTTGCTGCGGGTTCGGCCAATGCATTGGGATTCGAGGCTACCAGCTCGCAAGCTCCCACGACCGAACTTAATTTTGCTTGAACGACCGCCAGATTATCTTCTGGTAAGCCATATCCCATGCTCTTTTCACCAGCAACAGGATTGTCAATGGTGTTATTCTCATCACCGTTGTCCTCGTCACTGTCGTCTTCCATTTCTTGAAGTTCCAAACCACACTTTTGAAATAATTCCTCCAGGGAAAGTCGTAATTCTTCATCTGGTAGTCCGTCCAGAGCGATACTTTCGCCATCAAGAATCATTTGACAGAGACCACCCAGTTCTCCCGGCAGTGTTGATTTTTTCGACTCCTCCTCTGAATCATTATTATTTGTTTCGGATTTTGCCTGGAAGGATCGAAGCATCGTAATGGTACTGTTTTTAATATTGGATATTTCCGCTGCAATATCTTGAGTAGTTTGTGTATCGATAGGTCGCGATTCGGCGGTAAGCCAAGCCACATTCTTTTCCTCTTCATCGCGTTTTTGTTGTTGCTGTTGCTGCTGCTGCTGCTGCTGCTGCTGTTGTTTTTGGTATTGCGTCACGGCATCCATAGTAAATCCAATATCATTCAACAACGTTCGTACAATTCGCAACAATATCCGTTCATCCTTGGCACCTCCTCCTCCACCTGGTACGTTCCATTTCCATACTTGCGTATCTTCTTGTTCCATTCCAAAACTTTCCAGTGTTTTCAAAATATTATTGAGACCTTCGGCGGCACTCCGATTAGGCATGTGTCGCAAATCCAGAGATGTTCCACCGGCCAATTTGATCAACAATAATGGCAAGGTATTGACCGACATGTCGACGGTGGAATGTTCTGTAAGTAATTCGTGCAGAGCTTCTGCCAACCGGTAATTTCGTGCCTTTTCCTCGAGTTCGGCTGCTACATCTCTGCCACGGTCTTTGTTGCTAGTACTGCTAGTAGTAGTAGTGCCATGTTTCGACGTTTTGTGCTTCTTATGCTCCCCGTGTTTTCGCCTTTTCTTTTTGCTCTTCTTTTCCGACTTTCTTTTACTGCTGGAATGTTTTTTAGATTTGTCCTTTTTCTTATCTTTCTTGCTATGTCGTACTTCTCGACTACTACTGCTGCTATTGATGATGGACGAAGATGACGAGGAGTAGGATCCTACTGAGTTGCTGTCATCCGAGTGTGAAGTTGCCAAAGGTGAATGATCACGACGACTTCGTTTATGATGACGGTGATGGCGATCTTCCTCTCCATCGTCGTCTTCGGAAGTACGTTGTTTGTTGTTGTTGCTGTTGTTGGTGGTGTCGTCGTATCTCTCACGAGATCGGTGGGAGCTGCCATCTTTACTACTAATGGAGTGCTTACCCTTACCCCGGTCTCTGTACTTATCCTCCCTGGAACTCCTGCGTTTGTCTTTCCGATCTGAGCGTCCCATTCTTTTGATTTTGGGATTTCTCGTCTATATAAATCTAAAAATATTGGGCTTTTGTGCCCTCTCTGTGCACTGAGTACTCAAGCTGATTAAGAAGATGTTGCAATGATCAATAGTTCGAGGCTGCGAATACCATCGTACATCAGCATTAGATATTTTTTTACTGTTTTTATTTTTTATGATTGATATCATTTTCCGAAATAAGATCGCACACTTCTTTTAACATAAAAAGGTCAGTGCCCGTATGTTCCTACTACTAGCTAGCTACCCTGCTGGTACTACTACTACTAGCTAGCTAGAGTACTTGGAGTACGGGCTAGCTAGCAGTTGTGGACTACTGTTAGGGCTGAGATTAATTCGATTGGGATCGCAAGGCTTCTGTTGTGTGAGATATTAATTATGATAGACGATGATAGAGTGATCATCACTGATCATCAATCATCAGAGATCTGAGCATACAACTCTCCGTCCGTATCAATTGCATCCCTTATAAAACACAACAACAACCCATCGCACAGAGAGTCAAAGACTACAAGCAGTACCCTCACAACTTCACTCACAATTCCGCACTTAGACAACAAATAATAAATAATGACAAATACAACAAATTCAAAGAAGGACGACCCGAAGAGCAAGAGCAGCAATGTAGATGATGCTGCTGCTACTACTGCTGTCACCGAAGTGACGGCCAAAGCTCTGGTGGAAGCCATTGAAGAAGATGATGAGTTTGAAGAGTTTGAAACGGCGCATTGGGCCGCCAATGAGGAAGAAGCGGAAGATGCTGAACAGTGGCAAGATAATTGGGATGATGATATGGACGATGATTTTACCAAAAAGTTGCGCGAAGAATTGGCCAAGAATAGTAGCTCGTAATAGGAATAAGTAATAGTAATAATACATCACAACGCAACAAAAGGTATTGCCAACTAAGGTGTATGATATTATAGAAAGGTACAACAACACTGTGTGATTGGAGGATAGTACAGTAAAAGTGTGGTGGCCGGTTCGAGTTTGGAATGGTCGAAGTGGAAACTAAGAAATGCTACTTGTCGTCTCAACGAACTTGCTTGAAAAAATTAGAATGGAAGATTATTCGATTTTGCATTCATCATCAAGCCCCGAGTATATTTCGAAGCTTTCTGTATGCGAGAGCCGTCAAAATTTTGTAGAGTAGATTCGTATTAAAAAAAAAAAAAAATGGAAAATTACAACACGAAGTTTATGCGTTTTGAATTAGAAGGTTGCAGAGTGACACATTGGTTACACCTCTAAAATTCAATTTTACATCATGAAATTCTGTGCCATTACAAATTCCGAATTGCAGCTCAAGTCATCGGGTCCTACATCTTTCCTCTTTTTCTTCATATTTTTTCCGCCTTTTTGTTGAAGTTGCGTGTAGGTATCCATCAATAGCAGATAAAAACCACAGATGAAAAAGTATCTTCAAAAGCCCGGACTCCACGCGCAGAAGAATAGCTTTCAGACCAAGTCTTGTAGGCTACTACTCAGTATTTGGCTGCCAAGGTCTTCCAACCATGCTACACCAATGATGGAGACAAGACGGCGTGAGACAATTAGATTGATCGTGGAGGTGAAAGATCAGAGACAGCTAGACTACTACGAATGGATGATGCAGATATTGCTCACTACGTTGTATTCGTGACTCGACTAGCTGGCTAGTAGCTACAGCAGTAACTACTACTTCACCACTCTGTAAACAACCACCCACTCTGGTGGAGTAGTGTACTTGAGCACAGAGCAGTACTCCGGTCAGAGCCAGCCGAAGGGAACGTGAGACAAGGAGACCCGAAGCCGACGTCACCGGAATGACCCGAAATGCCCCATCCCGTCTCCCACTCAGAAACAGGAACACATCGGGAGAAATCGGATACGACTATTCCCACTTCGGGGAAGAAGATCCACACGCCAGGCTGCCGAA
>Ga0210036_1001960_pt1 | contig 22527 bp, 18 predicted proteins | sample CryGeymeta201515_FD_185469 | JGI IMG/M metagenome (GOLD analysis project Ga0210036, IMG submission 185469) | Groundwater microbial communities from Crystal Geyser aquifers in Utah, USA - Crystal Geyser metaG 2015-15 (SPAdes) (version 2) | ecosystem: Environmental > Aquatic > Deep subsurface >...
ATATGTTGCTCCAGTCTACAGTATTGGCTTTGTTGTTCCTGGCTCCAGAATCTGTCGTTCGCGCGTTGCTCCATTGGTTGTTGCTTGTGGCTCCATGGCTCCGGTATCATCTCCTGTTGTCGTTGTTAGTGGCTCCAGTCTCCAGTATATGCTGTCGTTTGTGGCTCCAGTCTCCTGTATCTGTCGTTCATGACTCCCGTATTGGTCGTTCATGGCTCCAGTCTCCTGTATCTGTCGTTCATGGCTCCAGCCAGTCTCCAGTATCTGTCGTTCGTGGCTCCAGTCGTGGCTCGTCCAGGCTGTCGCTCATGATGGCTCCAGTCTCCAGTATCTGTCGTTCATGGCTCCGGTAACACTACTATCTGTTGTCGCTTGTGGCTCCATTGGCTGGCTGTCGCTTGTGGCTCCAGTAGCTCGCTCTCGTCGTTGTCGTCGCTCCTGTTGCTCCAGTAGTATCCTCTGTTGTCGCTTGTGGCTCCAGTATCGGCGGCTTTGTCCTCGTTCATGGCTCCAGACTCCTGTATCTGTTGATGCTCCGGTATCTGTCGTTCGTGGCTCCAGTATCGGTCGTTCGTGGCTCCAGTGGTGGCTCCTGGCTGTCGCTCATGGCTCCAGTACTATCTAATGTCACTTCCTGTGGCTCCAAACTGTCGCTCGTCGCTCCTGTGGCTGCCATGGTCGTCTTCCCTCCTGTGGCTTTAACAGGCAATCATCTAGTGTTTTGGTGATTTTTTTGCAAAATAGGCTTCTAATTCTGTATCTCTCCAAATATAGACAGATAACTACAACAGAGTCTTAGCTTGTATGTTTCTAGATGTTTGTCTCCTTGTAAGTAATGGAATTGGTGTCTTATTGATGAAGATATGACTATGTTTGTCAAGTTGTTGTTGTTGAAAAAGACACACACACTTTTTTTTTTTTTTTTCTTCGTGCGCGAGATTTCCTGTTGCATTCTTTTTTGCAAACAGCTGTAATAAGTCGCTAATTAAGAAGTATAGATTTTTTCTTTCTTTGCCCCTCTATAGTCCCTGTGACTGTGATAAAACCTGCTCATTGATACCGTGTTGTCTTCCACGCTCCCAGGCTGCGTGGAACCGCAAACGGTCCCGCTTTTCCTCAGCGAAACGAACGAGAAACCATTCATAGACCTACAAAATAGTCATAATATTTTCACAAAGACACAAATACTTTAACAACACGTTCATTAATTATAATACAACGACAAAACAATATCATACTATGGACTATCATACCTACGATACGGTCTCTCCAATGACACCGTCGTTGAAGCGATCAGCGCCATCGACGCTGTCTAAGCGCGGCTTGAAGAAGCAACGTATCGACGCTACTACAATTCCTCGTCGTCCACAATTATCTTCTCCATCGCAACCTCGTTCGCGACATATACCACGAACGCCACAACATCGTCCTACCTTGTACACGCCGCGTCGTCGCGAGACTAGTCTTCGTGTAGCAGTGGGAACACCGGATCGCTTCGTGTCGAATAGAGCAAACACGGACGTCTCAAAAGTTCGCGGAGCTCTCCTCTCGGGCAACACGAAAAAGCTAGAACAACACGTTACAGTGACGAAGGAATACACAGTCCGGCTCCGCCAATCCTTGTTTGGCTCTCCTGTTGCCACCGAATGTCTTTTGTCCTTTTCCAGGGAGAAGAGGGACAAGAACGAGCAGCAAGCGTTGACATTGAATCTCGACGATCCATTTCGTTACAATCTTTCACGACATGTTACGCCACATCCGCCACGAAATTCTGCTCGCCTTGCCCGAAAGAAGGCGATTCAGAGAACGTTCCGGGTCAACGCGGACGGCATGTGCAAGCTCGACGGCCTCAAATTAATCAGCCACTACAAAGGTCAACTTGCCGTGGCACTTCACGATCAAGTCTATCTCTTCGAGCCTGGGAAGCCAGCTGTGTCTCTTATGCAATCCAAGGACCAAGACGAATTCGTTTCGTGTGTTCAGTGGTCTCCAGGAGGAACATGGATTGCAGTCGGTCTTTCAAATCGGATTGAAATTTATTGTCCTCGACGACGAGAGCTCGGAGCCGAACTATTTCCACTTGAAGACAATGGCTTGGTGACAGCCCTTACATGGCGAAATGACCATCAACTAGCAGCTGCCAATGCAGCAGAAATTATGGTCTACGATATGACCTCGGATTTGATACCCGTCTGCTACGAGTCGGATGGACGATACTCGACGCGATTGGTGTGGAACAGCACGTTTATCGCAAACGCGATACCAGATTCTGGATTCATCTACATTTACAACCACAACCAGGCCAATCCAGTCCAACGGCTTGAACACAAAAATGTCATGGATGTCAAGCAGCATCCTTTCAAGCCTTCCATTCTGGTATCCTGCGGAGACGGAGGCCTGCGATTTTGGGAAGCTTGTACAGGCAAGATGCTCTACGCAATCGACACCGATGCGCCCGTTACAGGATTCGACTGGTCGCCTTTTCGACAAAATGAAATTGCAATGGTTCAAGACGATCGGCTAAGTCTGTGGAAGATACGATACGATGGGGACAAATTAGAAGCGTCCAAGCTCGAGGAAGAAATTCTCGAAGATGGAGAGATTAGAGAGGTTGTCAATGCTAACGGCGGAGTGGTAGTTGCGCATAAGGATGAAGTGATGCAAGGCTTTAACATCTTCCGCGGAGACCCTGCACTTGACAAGAAGAAGCCCATGGAATTTGGGTTTGTTGTTCGATAAACATGTATCATCTAGAAACTTTTTGCTAAATTAAACACACTTTTATTATTCAATATTTTTTAAATTCTCTAATGTAGAGTAGCTTCATGTAGATTAGAAGTGGCCTGGATATATCCTCTAAGAGGCAGCGGCAGCAGCGACACGGGACGCCACGAAGGTTTCAAACTTTTTGCAAGCCGAAATGACACCACCCTCAACCGACGAGTCAGCAATCAGCTCGTCCCCATCGACAAAGCGTACAGTCATTTTCAAATCTATGTTGGGATCGGTGCTAGGTGGTTTTGCCTCGTCGTATTCCTTTTTGGATCTCTTGACTTTCTCATCCACGTCCTCATTGAGATGGTCCACCCAGGCACTTCCCGAGAGTTCCTTACCAGTGAGATCCTTGACAATTGTCAGGAAAGGCTTGCTATTGCCACACTCCCAGTAGGCTTTCTTCAAGGTAGGACCAATCTCGGGATTGTCGACAATGTAGGCATACTTGGATAGGAAGAACTCGCGAGTTTGGTACACACTCATTTCCGCCAAAGTGTAACCGTGATAGTAGCAAGATGCCTCATCAGACACCAAATGAGGAATGCTGAGCATTGGTCTAGCACTTTTTCCTCCTTGGATTTCAATTTCAATTTCGTCGGCTAGCTTGAGAATATTCTCTTTGGTGACATCGTCCTCGGGCAATTCATACAGAGCTTTTTCAAAGTAACTCACGGCAATCATGGCTCGAAGCTGAAAGACGGCAAATGGATGACTGGCGCAAATTTCCTCTTCCAAAATTTCGAACGGAATGACAGCACCAGACTTGTCACGTGCGTATTTTGCTCTCCATCCGGCATCTTCCACCAAGGAATCTAGAAACATGCTTTGATTTTCGGCATACGCAACGGAGGTAGGCGCACGCTCTTGTCCAAACAAAGGAGACGGTTGTTTGATATTGGCGAAGTGGGCTGCATGCTGTTTGTTCGAGTATGGGTGCAGTTTTGTGATTGAGAAAAATAGTCTTACAAAATTACACACTATACAATTCACGAAAACTTACACCAGCTTCGTGCATCAGGGTCCTTAAGGCTGTGAGGCCACTTCCTACAGCCGTCGGATCTGCCAAACTCGTAAAATTGGTAGTCGATGGAACGAAAGGTTGATTGGGTGGTTGCCAAGCAACACGAGGCCAATGACAAAATCCGTTCGAGTATTTTTTGGGACGATCCAACAAATCCAAATTCATAGTGGCTCCTTCGTAGGTAATTTGCATGGCTGCGTAGCTTCGAACATATCGTTCCACAGCCAAAGAAAATGGGAAATAGGGGTCCATTTTCTGTACAATACTGCCCTTCATTTTGTAGGGCATATTCCAAGGTTTCAAGGCCTCGTTGCCATATTTCTTGGCAAATTCTTCTCGAGCTTTGACCATGATGGGACGAGTCCCCTTTTCCAAACCGTCTAGCATTCCAAAGAGTTTAGTCTTGCCAAAGCCTTCGGCGTTGGTGACTTTATAGTCATAGTAATCCACAAAGCCGAGCTTTTTGGCAATCTGATTTCGCTTTTTGATAATGTCCACAAATCCATGATCCAGCACAAAACCTCCAATACTGCAGAGTCCTTCGTAGGCTGCCTTGCGAACATTTTCGTCTGCATCGGTACTTAATTTGTTGCGTAATCCGACGCTCGAGGCTTGAACAAATGTTCCATCCTTGTCTGTATATCCCAACGTCATGCCATTGCGAGCCATTTCCAAATCTCCCTCCAACTTTGCCGTCTCTTCTCGGATGGATTTAACTTCGGGTGGCATGGTGTAACATTGGCAGGACTTGATGATACAGTCCAAGACTTTGGTCAAGTCTGATTCTTCCTCGATTTTAGCACGAAATGCTTGAGCTTTAGCGAGTACTTCTGGATCACTCAACAAATCTTCCATTTCTTTCTTGGTGCGGCTCAGATTTTCCGACGAAAATTCAGACCCCTTTAAAGCCATTTTGGTCCCCCAAAATTGCTCCTCAAAGGCCATGTGCTTCTCCTCATAACTTCTGTTGAAGGCATCCACGAAGACTTGGGCATCGTCTGTGACTGTCATGTTTGTTTGATATCCTTGTTGGTTGACTATTATTATTTGTATGACGAAGATGAGTCTCACTTCCGCTTCGATTCTGATCCAAAGAAGGTCGCTCCACTACTACGGTACTACTCGTTGTAGTACTGCCTGGTATGTCTAGTAGTACTCGTCTGTTAGTATTACTAGGCTCGCTACTAGTGGTAGATAGGAGTACTACCGGTACATCAGCATGGAGCGAGAAACTACTACCTGTACTCTCGATCTGATGATTATGCAGTAAGGCAAAGGTTCCACGGATATCTCGGGACTCATTATTGTTCGTGAATGAGCAGTTGAAGGCGTATCTTTCCGACCAGATTTGTGTGCGTCTACGAAGTCAGTTTGTGAACTTTTTGCCTTGTTCCAACGACGTCGTACGCGCAGATATTTGACGAGACGTCGAGTGTGTCAAAGCCTTTTACAATTCAACAATAAACGTTCCACCATGAAGATCGCTGCTATCACCTCTCTCCTCATCAGCTCGGCTGCTGCCTTTGCTCCAACATCGCTCAAGTCGTCTGTTTCATCAAAGACTTCTTTGAGTGCCTATGAGAACGAGCTTGGAGCTACCAACTTGCCCGGTGGCGCTACCGTTTGCTGGGATCCGCTCAACTTTGTAGATGGTCAAGATCAGGCAAACTTTGACAAGTTCCGTTCTCTGGAAATCAAGCACGGTCGTGTGGCCATGTTGGCATTTCTGGGATACGCCACAACCTGGAACACTTCCTTCCGATTCCCCGGATGCGAAAGCTTTCCCGGCGGTCACAAGGCCGTCTTGGAAATCCCTCCTGTTGATCTGCTCGCTCCCATCCTTGCCATTTGCGGATTCCTCGAATTCGTTGCCTTCAAGCAGAAGCAAGGATCCTTTCCCGGAGACATGGGTGGTGGTGCCTTCCCTGTCGGCTTTGGTCCTATCTTTACCGATGGCTTTGATGAGACCAGAATCCGCACCAGCGAAATTTTGAACGGCCGTGCAGCCATGATGGGATGGCTTACTTTGTTGGTTCACGAGCAGATCGATGGCAAACCATTCATCTTTTTCGATCACATTGAGCCTTACTTCCCGGGACCTCTTGCTGTGGGAGGTGTTTAAGAAGTCTAGTCTTTTTTTAACATCTTATAAACAAATACTAGTAATAAATAATAATAGCGTCTTAGCCCCAACTAGATAGAATAGAACGACTATTTGGCATGTTGAAGACACTTGTTTCACGAGCTTGAGTCTTCCGAGAGCACATACATTACTTTACCTTGGTTTGGTTCGAGAAACTTAGATACCCAGCTACTCAAGAGGATCGTTGGCGTTGGCCGTGTATAATTGAACCGTAGCTACTCACCTTCTGAATCTGTTGTTGAACCTTTCTACAAGCTAGTCAGATAGCTAGTTATCTAGCTACATCAGAGCTACAAGTACCTAGATACTCCAATAGGTATTACTTCGAGTAGACTAGTAGGTACTGTACTGTATTCCATGCTCTCTAGCTCGGTGGCTACACTGCTGATGCTGAGATTGTTCACAGTCTGGAGCACTGATAAATGACACCCGGGCGCGGAACTGGTGCAAAAATCTTGAGTTTAGGTACTCTCATTTGCACGTCTTGCTTGCGTTTGCTTGCGGCCAAACAATTCTTTTTTAATATTTTTGTCTAAAAAATAATATAAAATTGCATCCAACTTTTTCTTCTTCCAATACCAGCCGCTATGAGGTATACTCCTAACAGATGCTTTAAATTAAAATGCATACAAAGTAGCATATTCTATTTCCAACTATTATTGACAAGGTCGGTAGCCTTCTCTTCTTTCACCTACCAAACAAGCCATCCAATCCAACCCACTAAAAGTTTCCTGTCAACACTGTCTGCCACCACCGTCAAAAGCAATCATTATCATATTGTCAATGGCATTGAATGTGTGGAGGTCCCAATAGAACTCCCATCTTTGGGAAGAGTCACCGTGTTGGAGGCAACTGCGGCATCCCAGGAATATCTGGTCAATATGGCCCTGGAAGTGGACGAGGACCACGAGGACTCATCATCATCGTCATCATTATCATCTGATTTGGAAAAGCTGAATGCCGGAGATCCCTACGGCGCTGTCTTGTGGCCAGCTGCGTATGCCATTGCAGAAAAGTTACTCAGTGATCCAAACTACAGATCCAAACTACAACACCAAACTATACTGGAATTGGGAGCAGGAACTGGCTTGGTATCTCTCGCATTGTCTCTGGCAGGAGCGAAGCATGTGATCGCCACGGACTACGAGACGATACCTCTGAAGTTAATGGAATACTCGGCACGATATCTAAACCCCAAAATTGTGTCTACAAATACATGCCTTCAAATAGAAGATCATTCCATATCCTACCAGTTGTTAGATATGAGAGACTACAGCTCACCTTTGCCCGCTGCCGATGTCGTAGTTGCAACCGATATCATGTACGAACCAAAGACTGGCACTGCTATGGCGCGTCGTGCCGTGGAAGCTCTTCAGCGAGGATCTACAGTACTGGTGGGTGATTCACCGGGAAGACCAGGACGTCAAGCCTTTTTGGAGGAATTGAAGAGGTTGGGAGTGCAAGATTTTGCCTTTGTCGACACAATTGGATTTACATGTTCGGGACCACGGCACGAACTCATTTGTGGCAAAGGAAGCACATCTGTTTCAAATAATCCACAAGGAATGAAAGTGGCGGTCATGCAGCTTGATCCTAACTGTCATTTTCCTTCGCAACAATAGCTAAAGGTCCGTCTTTCCGAGGAATAAAATGTCTATAGTAAATTGCACTGCATGCTATTCACTTCACTGAATAAGCGCATGGGTTATAGACCAAGCTTGGATTTGACAGAGGAAACAATGTCACGAGGCCAAGCTTCGTTGATTTTTCCGCCCCGTTCAAAGTCCGAGGAAACGTAGCCGTTCGGTGGCACCAAGATGCAGTTCGTCAGCTGGATCTTACGCGGTATTTCTGCCGGATTTGGCACAGTCGGTTCAATCCTTTGCGCCTCTGTCATGGTTGGCGCATCATGCTTTGTACAGTGGACAGTGGGATAACCGGCCATCAAGACACCTTCGTAGTCGGAATAGTCGGCGACGAATGATTCGCCTTCCAAGTCGAAAGGTTCTTGTGGTCGAAATCCGATTTCATTTTCGTCAGACATGATACTGTTGGTCAGATAGGTCTCTTCGACCGTACAAATAGTATAGTCTAGACTGCGGTCATCGTCAGAACTGTCGCAGTCTGTGCATGTCGGCCGTCGTTGTCTCCGTTTATCCTTTTCTGAACATGGCCCTTCGATCCTTGGCACATTTCGAAAAATGCTACTGCGAGCAGAGGAAATCTGGGCACTGAGCAGAGTTTCATACTTTGGGTCAATTGTAATATCACTAAAGAAATCACTCTGCGCATCGGCACTGGTAATTTGGTCGGGCAAAGCATCTAGTTCTGAAGGTGTCATTTGCAATTGCGTATCAAAGGTTCCCATGTCACCACCTTGAATAATTAGAATATCACTCTTGTTATTGGGACCAATCGATGTTTCTGACATTTCTATGCTGTCGTCTTCTGCACCACAATCATATACATCATTGTGCTCAACAGTAGACGTGATTGGTTCTGCTTGTATTGTTGTGTATTCTTGACTGTCCGCAATTGTTTGAGCTTCGACCTCCACTGGAATGTCATCCTCGAATATTTGTGAGTTGACACCCTCAAACAGATATTCTTCTTCTTCTTCTTCTTCGTCTTTTTCTTGAATACTGTGTAACGCATCATCCATCTCAACATCCACTAGACTCTTGACATGCATTTTGCTCGAAGACTTTGCCATGGAGCGTGTCACGGATTCAATCTTTTGTATCGACGCGACAGTTCTCAGCGTTCTGCAAATATTGGTTACCGTATCGGTGGAATTCCGCACCACCTTTCCGGCATTCGAACCGTACTTGTGCTCGATCAATCCGGTCGTAGCAGCTGCCGCCGTTTCAGCGACTTTTCCCGTCGACAACACCAGGGCGTCTGCAACCAGAACAGCCGCTCCGACACTCGCGAGGCCTACTGTTGCGAAAGCAGAAAGTACAGTGCGATTACGTTCGTCCGGGATAATGCGCTGTTGAAATCCATCTTGTTGGAACTTGTGAACTATACTGTGCAGACCTCTGGCAGAAGCAGATTGAACATGCATCATAACATTCTTGGAACCTCCTTGCATGCTTTCGCTTGCTCGTTTGGCGGCATCCGTGTAGGTTAGCGACAGGACTCTCGTACGAGGATTTCTTTCCAGCAAATCAAACTCCGCTGGCGCGACAAAGTCCTTTAACGTTTCGCCCGCATCTTCAATACCAGCTGTAACGCACTGCGTCGTGACGGTCAATCCCTGTTCCAACCGCACGGCCTGTCGACAGATGAATCCTGCCGCTGTAGTAGCTGTTTGTTCCACTTTCTGATTCAATCGTTCCATTTCCGTCAAACATATGGCTCGCAATTCCCAGAGCAACACTTGTTCCGAGTGGTCCATGTACTCCCACTCGTACTGGCGGTCAGTAACGAACCGAAGAGTATCTGCTAGGATGGAATCACGCAATTGCCATCCGGCAGTGTTGGGAGTTCGAAACGTCACGAGTGTTCGGAGAAGCGCCAGTTTTGTTGTATACCTAGGAAGCGGCTGAGCTAGACATCGTGCCAGTGTCAGAACATGTTGACTGTAGCTAGGACCGATGAAAGATGGCAGGTTGTTGTTGTTGTTGTTGTTGTTGTTGTTGTTGTTGTTGTTGTTGTTGTTGTTGTTGTTCTTGTCAAAACCACAGCTGCTATTAGTGTCGTGACTTTGCACGAGTGCCAAGAGGGATAAACTAGTCAAGACGTCTAAATTGCGGAAATTGTGATGCAAATAAATGCCTCGAATAGACTCTAGTATAGTCGGGACTTGCGGAAGGTCGGGCAAGGCCTTAGTTAACTCCAACCGAAGTCGATCCCACATGGCCTCTCGTCGTTTCTGCGGCATGACAGAAACTACTATGTTTGAAGTCGTTGGAACCAGAGGTTTTTGAGGGGATACGGTAACGATATCATCCTCTACCTGCTGTAACTGTTCCTGCTGCTGTTGTTGTTGCTCCGTGATTTCTGTTGTATTGATCATTGTGGTAGTAGTTGTTGTTGTTTCTGCACTATTGTGTTCTTGCAATTTTTTGATGTTGTACTCTGTTGATTGTTGATAATTACTAATTACAATGTTAATAAAAAAATTGCTCGGAAGTTTTTGTATGATCGGTCCAAAATGAGAATGGCTGCCAACAGTCCCGTAGGTGACTTGAATATTTACCCGTCTAATAACCGTCATATTTTCCGCGCTTCCAACTTCCTCCAATGACGGATTGGCGCCACAAAATCCTTCCATTATTATTCGTTCTCAACAAACAACGAACACAGTAACGATAGATGCAACAACGATAGTACAACGATACAGTGATACAGTAAAAGTAAAGCCAAAAGTAAAACTGTCACCATGGCCACCCAAGAAACCCAAGATACCGTTGGCGATCTCTTGCGCAGCAACTTTCCCAGATATGATCAAGATGAAGGTGGGTTGAAGACTTCTTAATGTTATATCAACGTTATTCACAACGTATTTATTTATTCTGTTCATCTTAAATCTTAACCCTCCTCTTTTTTTCTCTTCTTCTTCTTCTACGCAAACAGAAACATTCGCTTCCTTTTTGAGAGAGCACACCATTCTGGTAGAGGTACCAGAAATTTTTAACAATGATGATGATGACGATGATGATGATGTCATGATGGAACCCGTCGCGGATGGCGCCTCCCGCAATGTCGTGCGAAAGCCATGCTATCTACCTCTCCTTCAACGCATCACGGACCGGTATTACTTTGAAGATACCAGCAAGACGTTTATTTTGGAAGTTCCTCTTTCCGAGTTGGTCATTTGGGACAGTGTCAAGGGCGGAGATCTGGCCGAACGAGCCTCGAAAAATGCTGTTCGGTACCAGGAATTATTTGCCAGAACAATTGACGATGCGCTCAAGAATATGGAAGAATCGGAAAACGCTCACACTCACGGCCACCGCGATACCTTTGATATCTTGCACGATCAGCGATTGGCACAGCAGGAGGTGTCTCAGCAAGCACGAGCTCAACAACGGCAACAACAACACGGAGACGGCAACGATGGCATTATGAACGATCCTGCTCAAATGAATCAGAACAACAACAACAACAACAATGGTGGCGATGCTGCAGGCGCCACGGAAGCCTTTCCTGCCGATCTTATGCGCCGCTACGAAATTCGCATCCTGCCCCTGGGAAGACGAGGTGCACACTTTCCCTTTATCAATCAACAGATTACCAGGGATGGACCCTACGCCGGGGGCGAGTTGACGGGACTGTCCTTGCGCGATATTCGTTCTCGATCCATGGGAAAGCTTGTTACAGTTCGCGGTATGATTGTTCGCTGTTCCGATGTCAAACCCTGTTGTGCGGTGGCCACGTACTATTGCGACGCTTGCGGATGCGAAGTGTACCAAGTCATTCAAAACAAAAGGGAGTTCATGCCCCAACGGAACTGTCCCTCCCAGGATTGCCAGCAACGACGAGGCGGAGGTGTGGATACCTTACACTTGCAAACGCGTGGCAGCAAGTTTGTGAAGTTTCAGGAGCTGAAATTGCAAGAATTGCCCAATCAAGTGCCCATGGGACATGTTCCCCGGAGTATGGGCGTGTACTGTCGAGGAGAGCTAACCCGAATGACATCTCCCGGAGATATTGTTACAATTGATGGTATCTTTTTGCCTCGTCGTATTGCCGAAAGTGGCTTCCGTGCCATGAAGGCAGGATTGATTTCTACCACCTACCTGGAAGCCCAGCACATTGTGGTGCACAAGAAGTCCTATGATGAATCCATGGTCGATTCCCTATCGGAAGAGGAAAGCATCAAACTGGACGCCCATATCATGGACATTGCCACGGACGAAGATCCCGTGGGAAAGCTCGCAGCTTCCATTGCTCCCGAAATTTTCGGTCACGAAGATATTAAGCGTGCTCTGCTACTGCAGTTGGTCGGCGGCTGTACTCGAAAGCTACCAGATGGCATGAAGATTCGTGGTGATATTAATGTGTGTCTTATGGGAGATCCAGGCGTGGCCAAATCGCAATTGCTGAAACATGTGGCTTCGATTGCTCCTCGTGGCGTTTACACGACAGGCAAAGGTTCTTCGGGAGTAGGTTTGACCGCTGCCGTCACCAAAGACACAACCACGGGTGAAATGGCCCTGGAGGGAGGAGCTTTGGTGCTCGCAGATCGAGGTATCTGCTGCATTGACGAATTTGACAAAATGGTACGTAATTGTTTTGTCTTCTGTTTTATTTCAGTATTTTAAGAGTCAACATTCTCATAATTACAACTCTACAACAGGATGAAGCTGACCGAACTTCTATTCACGAAGTCATGGAACAACAGACGGTCAGTATTGCCAAGGCAGGAATCGTTGCCACGTTGAACGCACGAGCCGCCGTTTTGGCAGCAGCCAATCCTCTTTACAGTCGGTATAATCGGCGCAAGTCACTTTCCGAGAACGTGAATCTTCCCAACTCGCTTTTGAGTCGATTTGATCTCCTGTTTCTAGTGTTGGATATCGCAGATGTTGACCGCGACATGGCCTTAGCGCGTCATGTCACCATGGTGCATCAAAACGAAGGTCTCGTAGAAAAGACAGATTCTGCAAAGGCTTCGACGGACGATGACGATATGGACGACGCGAACGACGAGGAAGAGCAGAGTAGCAAAGACTTTGTCCCGCCTCGAGTCATGAGGGAGTACATTTCTAGAGCTAGAAGACATCAGCCTGTCGTTCCACCAGATGTGGCACCCTATGTGGTGGAAGCTTACGTGACACTGCGCATGTCAGATCGCCCCGGTGCCCAGAAAAGCAACAGCGATGGCGATCAGACAGTTATGACAGCTCGTCAACTGTTGTCCATCCTCCGTTTAAGCCAAGCCTTGGCGCGTCTTCGCTTCTCTGACTATGTCGCCCGAGAAGACGTCGACGAGGCCATTCGCCTGACGCACATGAGCAAAGCAAGCCTTGACGATGATGGCGGCGGCACTGGGGGTGGCCGCAAACGTGGCCGGGAAGATGTCATGTCGAGAATTTTTAATATTATTCGCGACTATGCCACAGTTTCCAATACCAAGCAAGTGGAATTGAAAATGTGCGAAGCCATGGTTCTGAGAAAAGGGTTTACTTCGCAGCAGCTTCAAACCTGTTTAGAGGAATACGAAGCGCTCGACATTATCCAAGTCAATGCTAACAGAACACAGGTGTATTTCACGGAGGGATAGCTGTAATGTACGATAAATGCAGCCTTCGTTCATCTGTAGAGTTGCTTCCTCGGCTGCCGGTCACCCACTAAATAATACAGTAATAATTCGAAATAATAATAAACACAACAAAAATCTTTCTTTGTCACATACGGACTACGGAAGGACGTCTTGCTATCACCCGACCAGAAAATACGATTGATGCAAAAGCCACGTTTCAAGGTGAGTTTGTGATTGGATGATTTCAAAAATCGAACGCAATCGAAGGCAATACGATTGCACTACGCCGAGTGCTGAACCAAAACAATCATCAATTTACGCATGCAACATCAGAACAACTACAGTTCGTTCAGTAGCCTAAGTTCATTATTTTTCCTTCAATTCAACCAGCACCGCAGTCAATCCTCTAATAACCGCATCATATTCTCAACCCTCCAAGAGATAGTCACACATTTCCGTACCTCTCTCTATCTGTTCCCTCATAATTCCTCTACCATGACAGCCAACAATATATTACCAAAATGTCTTCTATCGATCCTGACCCTGTCCACGATCAATGGATTCTCACCAGTCGTTCAGCGCACTGTGCCCCAAAAGACTTTGAGCATAATATCTCCTGCCCAAAAGACACCGGAATTTTCATTTCCTGCGCTACCATCTTCCACGGCCCTTTCCATGATGTGGCCCAAGAAAGGTGAACCACTGAACGAACAAGAGGGAAAGCGAGAAGACATACGACTCAATTTGGCTGCCCAAGTTGGTTCGCTAGCCAGTTCGCTGTCGCCACCAGACACGGCTAGTTTGGAACAAATAGTTGCGCCACTGTCGGATGCATTAGACGATGCGACGGGAGGCTGGGCTTTGTCCTACGCAAATCTGGAACCTGAAGATGAAACAACGCCTATTGGAATTTCTTTTCTGGCCACCAATATTGCCTATGGCCTGGCAGGAATCTTGCTAGTGTCCCAAGGCAATTCTTTCTTGGGAGCGTTAACGGAATTGGCTTGCCTTGCCAGCTTTTGCTATCACTATACCCAATTAAAATTCGGAGAATCACGAATTGTTCGGCTGGCCTTGCTCGTAGACTACATCTTTGCCTTTTCGGCAATTTTGGTGGGCAGCATTCAGCTGTTTAACGCCCACCAGATACCACTAGAAGCACTGGGTGGTGGTGCTCTTGCTATTACCTCTTTGGGGTTGTGCTGGGTTTGGGAAGCAGGCGTGCCCTATATTGTGTTTCATTCATTGTGGCATTTATTCAGTGCCTATACTGGTTATGTGATTGGAAGTACCATCTAAGAAATGCACACGAACTCTTGCTTGGTAGGCGTTAGCAGACACTGGAAATTGCCTCAGAATGAATGAATGTTACAAATCTTTTTTCCAGAATCAAATTGTAAAACAAGTGAGACAGCCCAAGCAAAATTTTACTTAGGAAGTGTGCATCGCTTTGTTTACTTGATCCCAGCACACACAAAAATCAATAAAGGTAGAAAAAATATTTATTCATATTATGGTTGCGATAGTTCCGATACCTTCTGATGACAGTGTTAGCTACTGTGTACCCGAAGAATGTGCCAGGAAGGTCCTGGAAATATTATTCATAACACCCAGGTGTTCGTCCACGAAACTGCAGGTTGCAACAAGCATTATTTCATTCATGTGCTACTACCAGAGACCAGATGCTTGCTTATTATTGAATTTGGTATCGAGCATCGTGCAATATCTTGGACCTTTTTCTTCCGGACCGGTCGTACGCAACAAGTGCAACATGCCATCGAGGGCTGCCAAAACAGAATCATCCTCGGATGGTATGAGGCATGGTCATCACTGCTCAATAGGGTTTACAAATTTTGTGCAACTCGTCGTGCATGATCGTGCCCTACGTTCGTCCATGAGATGAATCAAACATCCACGTTCCTTCAAACGTGGAGTACACGAGTACTCGAGTTACTATCATTGTCATGCTACTACTACTGGACTACTACTAGACTAGACTAGACCCTACCTGGTCGAGGAAACAACAATGTACACAACCAACCTCAACCCTATGTTTGTCGCGATTGAATGTCGCTCACTTTTTAACTTTCGCGCCAAAACTCTGGAGGCAATGCTGCTGTTTATTAGTTAAAACCTGTCTTCTTCCATTTTCCCACACACAAAATACTGTAATAAATATCACGACACTTACTTATACTTGCAAGAACTATCACATTACACTATGAGCCTAGCAGCCTCTCGTCGCCAAAACGACGGACCCCGCCGCGTGTCAACCTCCTTTAACGAGACACGTATTACCAGTAGTCGTTTGTACGATGATTCGGAAGATGAAGAAGAATCCGAAGAGCAACGCTTGCAGCAGCAGCAGGAGGACGACGAAGAACGTCGTCTGTCGGAAAAATTCGGCGAAGCAGAAGAAGGGCCCTCATCAGATAATCGCAAGCGCAAGTCTGCGGAAGAATCCGAAAAGGACATTGCCGATGCTCTGGCCCAGGAGGAGAAGAAGAAACTCAAAAAGCCTCGTCCACAACTGCTGACCACGGACCTTACGGGGGCCGATGGATTGATGAAAATTCCGATTGAATTCAAGAAAAAACTGAAATACAAACCCCGCCCAAACAAGAAGCGAGATATTGTGGCAGCAGCGGCTTATTCTCGAAATTTGGTGAACGCCTACCACAATTTCTGCACCGACTTGTTTCCCAGCATGGCCTTTGAAGATGTCTTGTTGAAAATTGAACAATTGGGCTCGAAGAAAGAAATCAAGGACTTTTTGCAGCATACGCGAGAAAACCTTCGCAACGAACATCTGGAGCGTTTGTACGGGCGTGAAAAGGCCGAACAAATGCTGCAGGAGTTGGACGAAGGTTTGAAGATGGGACTTCACGGTGGACATGGCTATGACGATGATAATGATGATTTGATGATGCAACCATCTACTATTTCTCGCAAAGATGAGGCACCCGAAGAACAACAAGAAGTACCAACGACTCGTAGCATGTCGCAGAATATTGAGAGCGCTTCCAAGTCAAATACTACCACGGGTACAACCGCCCCAACTCCTTCCCGCCAACCAAAGCTAGCAACCAATGCAGCTGCCATGAGCGATGACGAGGAACAAGAGGCTACTTTTGGTGAAGAAGATGATGCTATGGACATTTTCCAGTCCACTGACTCTGCGAAGGAAACGATTCCTGAAGCAGCTATCACAAAGGAAACAACCGCTGTGGAAGTATCCCCAGCCAAGGAAACCAATCATAAAGATGACAGTGATGATAACAATGAGGAGATGATTCTAGCTGATGCCAGGAAAGCTGTACCAGGCACAGAAGACCGCGTTGTTGCCGAGAAAGAGTCTACCTCTACGAATGATAGTGACGACAAACAGAAAAGTACAACTGTGGAGGCTGACACGACAGCAGAACCATCCCCAAATTCGACAGACGTGATTGCAACCAAGAATTCTGAAGAGGACGGTCCCCGTGAAGACGAAACGGAAGAAGTAATCACAACTCCTGTTCCGGATCCCGACAAAAATGCGACAGAAGGAGATTCATTGGAAGCAAATAATGACGATTTGCCGGCTCAAGACGAGTCGGCATTACGGGGAGCTCCAAACTAATAAAGATAGATACTACAGGTTTTTACGTGAATATAGAAATACAGTGTGAATCCAAGTAAAAATGCAAGACTACTAGAGAGACTAGGAGTGCAAATGTCATTCATCCGTCTTTCTCTGATGTACACGGTATTTGAGCCTGGAACAGAGTCTCTAGCTAATAAAGTAAAAGGTCTAGTAGACTAGTCTAGCTGGGAGGTGGTGGTCTTGGTTTTGAGTCCTGAGTTGAAGTTGAATTTTAATTTGACGGGTTTTGTCATTGCCAACATAAAAATGAATTAAAAAAATCTTCCACAAATACTAAAGCTGAAAAAGATAATGATGCCCAAATAAACGACTCATCACCGGCACACCGAAACAAACGTACAATCAACATCATGAGTCACGACAGCGACAAGCGAATACCATTAGCCGAGACAAATGACAATGGCGACAACAAGGCATCAGTTGTGGCAGTATCCAATCCGTACAACAAAAGCAAAACTCAACCACAGTCGCCGCCGCCAGCAGTAGCAGCACCACCAGCAGCACCATCGGCAGCACCATCGGCAGCACCATCGGCAGCACCATCGGCAGCGCCATCAGCAGCACCACAGCACCATCAGACATTTCCCGTTCAAGCAGACAATGACGGCAAAAGCAACCAAATCGCAATAAAGATGGCTCTTTCGGATTCGATATCAGAATCGAAAACTTCATCCACTTCAATTCCTGTTCCAACAGAAGCATTCCACCACCGTTCATTATCACCAAGTCACCCTTCTGATGCTTCCTCCATTAGCAAGAACACAAATCCACCAAGCTCAGAAGTTGCAAAACTTTTATTGTCTCTCCATCGGGACTATCAAAAGCTACAAAAGACATCCGTCAAGTCATGTCTCCGATCGAAGCAGTGTCCCTGTCCCGAAGTTGCCTTTGTATTGTCACAAGAACCATTGCCGTCGGTAGAAGTGCTTCAATCGGCACTACCCATTTTGCTGCAACATGACAACTACCTGGGGGCTTTTGGCAATGATAACACGACACAAGAACAACAGCAACAGCATTCGTCATTGGAATTCATTTCTCGTTTGGGGATGGCAGTCCGCTTTTTGCAGTTGCTCGTGGCGTCTCCACAACTTTTAGCTCCTGCAACGACGCCCATAATACTAGACTTGTTGCAATCCCTGACATCTAAAACGACGAATTGTTTACAACAATGGCATGAACGTCGCAAAAACGAAAGCGAAAGCGAAAGCGAAAGCGAAAACGACGTGGATAGTCAGGTGGACCAAGACAATAATTACTTTACGGGTCCCATTCACGACAGCTACCATGCTCCTCAGGTGGTGACTTTTCTTGTGGCATTTCTACTGCGCACCAAGTCTTTGTTTTTAACTCATCGACCTGATTTGCTGTGTGCCTTGTGGAAAACCCTCGAAGCCTTGTTCCGACCATTGGCATCTCAATTGGCACCCGAATTGCTACAGGATGCTCTCCAAGGATTGGTGGCCATTGTGAAGGATTTCTTGCAGCAAGTTGTAGGCTTATTGACCGCCACTACTGGCGGCCTACCGATCCACATGCACCCACGACAAATTAAGCTTGCATCCTTTTTCATGACTCGCATGTTCACGGTTCTAAAAATTGCAATGGAATACAATCAACGTCTAGAAGATTTTGTCATGAAAGAAATTCTTAGCTTGATGCTTTGTTTGCGGGGAATTCCAACAGCTGCGGTCAACCACAGACACCCATCTTTCGATTTCCTGAATGCCTGTCACAAGATCGCAACCAAAGCAGAAAAGTGTATCTCGTGTCTTGTGATGCAAGCAAACACAAAAAATGATGTGGCTGACCAGGTTGGAATTCAATTTCAACGTGTTCACGTCAAACTTCTTCTTGGCTTGAAGCATTCAACGGAACATGCAATAACGTACAATCTACCGGCTACTAGCAAAGCATCACGTCTATTGAAAGATGCCTTTTATATTGGAAAAATGGAAACTCTATCAAATGCATTACTGCAAATACTGCACCAACCGATCACGTCGGAAGATGTTCTTTCCTTTTGGAATGAAGAGGCCACTGTCAACTTGGTATTGACGGTTTGTGAGCATTTGTTGTTCGAAAATCTTCCAACAATTCACCATCTATTTGCTTCACAAGCATTACTTGGTGCCAAAATGTCGGAAACTGCTGTTACGGCTCCGCTGGACCAGTTGTTGCATAATTGTCTCCGTTGTGTTTCGGATGCCTTGTTTCACTGCGAGACTCGTGCTCCGTGCATGACCACTAATATAGATCGCGGTGCCGCCTCCTTGCATCGTTTGGTCATGCGCTGGCTTTTGCCCGTCAACGACAACAAACAGAGCACTGTACTCCAGCACCCACTTACCCGGGAATGCGTTCATGCCGTCATCGAGTTCCACGCAATTCGTCTTTCTCAGATTCAATCTGATAGTTGCATCCAGTGTCCCTCTTTTGTTGTCTTGATGGTGAAGCTACTTTTCGATGCTCGCACTCGCACTTGTCATCGTTCCGCGCTTGCTGTGGTGCTACGAAATTTGCTGAAATCTTCGGCTCCCGTGTCTCGGCAGTTGCAGTCATGTATCCGAGCGGAATATGTCACAAAGATACGCCTGAAATTTGATCTGATCAGACGAAAGCGCAATCGAAATGGCAAAGACAAGAAAGAGAATCGATCATCGCCTTCCAACAATAAGAAATGGAGTTCGGAAGACGCCCGAATCGTTGGCACAGTTCTGTCACGACTGCCCTCATCGATAATACCCAATTTGGCAGTGGACATCGAACGTTTCCACTTGCAGATAAAATCGTTTACTGGAGAAAACTGCCGGTCGAAGAAGCTTGGTCTGCGAACTGCCAACACAGCAATCTTGGTCCTTGCATTGTTGGAAGCGATCCATCGGGAAGATCCTGCCAATCTTAAGAACGACGTCTCTGATGGAATGGATTTTGCAGAGGTCCAACACGCCGTTGCTTCCTGGTATCTTTCACTGTGGAAAAAGGCATCCGCCGACGGAAAAAGCCAACACATGGATCCGAAGCAATTGATCGTGTTGGCAAGTCTTGGCCGTTCCCTCCTTCGACTGCTCAAGACGAACTGTGAGCGCAAGAGTAAGGCGCCTCTTTTGACGGAAACGCAGACGAACCTAGTCTTTGAACTTTTGCAAACAGTAACAGGCAAAGCTATTCTATCGGTCATCGCTGCTTCTTCGTCTAGCAACGGTACAAGCTTGGCGCACCTAGTCTGGGAAGCCACAAAACTCTTGGGCTGCATCGTAAACGGTTTTCCTACCGCAAATGCCGATCACGTTTTTCAAGGCGTGATCGAGATTGTTTGCAATCTGCTGGTCCCAGAAACTTGCTGGTCGTACCAGGCCCTCGTCATTGGATCATTGCACGCCTTTTCATCCTCGTTGCCCAAAACCCAATCTCATCTTCTCTCTACTTGTCTTCGCAAGAAGAGGCACAAGAGTTTGCTGCAGTGTCGGATAAAGGGATTTGCATTTGAATACGAAAAGTCGAGCCAACAGGAGGGATCGAAAAAGTCATCCTCCAAACGAGCATTCTCGTCCATACTAGAATTGTTGAATCGGTGTTCTCGAGACCTGGAGCATGCCAGTGGTGTTATGGCAATTCCGCGATCACTTACGGCAGGATCTACCAACGCCCTATCAATTTCTCTTGGTTCCTATTTTCTCACCATGCCGACACAAGATGGTCGGAAGGCCATTGTGATTTTCCCACCAGAAGAATCTTCACTGGCGGATATATGGCACATGATGGCTGCGGCTGAACAAGATGACGTCGTCGACGAGGAGGAAGGACTCCGTCAAGGCACGGCTCCCCCGGGAGTGCAACGTCTTCGCAATATGAAACTTTCGGAAGATGGTGGAGCTTGCAAGATGATTTTAGCACCCCCGTGACTTCGCTTTTTTTCTAGTTACTAAGACCATCTTCGACTAGCTAGTACTACAGTAACTCAATATTGACACTGCTTTTTATTGCTGCAAGCGCCGCCGGTTTGGAGAAAGTGGACTAGGATAGTACCAGTTGAATCGAATCCCGACACGAGTGCCACGTGGAGCTTAATAGGATTGAAGATAATAGATAACAAATACTTCGAGCCACAAAAAAATCACAGTCGTCCGTCGTCCTACATGAGACATGCGACATGAGACTATTGACTGTTTTGTATATCTCATCGAAAATTAACGACAGACCCAGTTGTCGAGAATGCAGATAAGAAACAGCACCAGCCATAATAGAAAGATGACTCTGCAAATAACTATCGTTTGGGTGCTGCTGCTAGCACTGAATGCTGTTAATGGCTTTTCAACGTTTTTGGGCAGTACCGTCAGAACTAATTTTTATTATTTAGCAGGAGCATCCAATTCACGCCTGGAAATGGCATTGACCCCCATTGGATCATTCTGTCCTTTTCGAAGCAAGGCTGCGGAAGCTATAGATCCCAAGATGGACGAAATACAAAGCACGAGTCCAGATTTTGCTACCGAAATGACGAGGTTTCAATTAGATTTGCAGAATGGTGTTACCCCCGAACCAGAACGCTTACGATCTGTGGCAGCAGGCATTGATCAGGCGGTAGATCAATGGCGAAACATTGTCACTCGCCTAAAGATAAGCCCTGATTTTCAGACGAAAGAGTATGCCAAGCTCACTCAGGCACACCTGTCCAATCACGGCATGTCACTAGAGAGTGTTGGCAGTATGATGAGATGGCAGGCAGGATGTATGAGGGCCATGGCCGACAACACGCCTCCGCCGATGCCTCCACGCGATTTGGATTTGTCCAAAATGATGGATCAGGCCCAACAAGAAGAGAAAGCATCTCCGTCTATTTCTGCCATGGCAGCAGCCGAGCAAATCACCAGCAAACCGTTTGATCCCGAGGCACTGGAAAATGACGTCGTCAAGGAAGAATACGAAGCACTGTGTCGAGACCACAGCTCCCTGATTGAGTTTGGTGGCAAGTACGACTCGTTCGATCCACTGGGCAAGATTCGATTTCTAGACGAGATTGAAAAAATTGAGGAGCGTTGGGATGTGTCCTTCGCCCGTTTTTCGCTGATGGGAGAATTGAACAAGGAATACATGGAGCAATGCACTGAATTTCTACTCAGCATGAGCATGGACGAAGAGGAATACCGACATCTTTTGAAGAGAGCCCATCAAATTATGCGAGCAGATGCCGAAGCCGAGCGTTCTCGGTTGGGCATATAGACTAGTTTGCTCATCTTTTTTTGCTACTATAGATGAGTACGTAGGCTGAAAGTATTTCTGTGGCTAAGTAAGTAGGTAGAAGGCATGACTGTGTGTTGTGCCGATTCCCGTGTCAATGAAATTGCCAATAGGCTATGCAGAGCGTCGTCGTCCCACAATCTTTTTTGTGGGCGTAGCAAGATGATGTATGTATGTTGTCTCCTTCGATTGGCTAACCCCAACTCTACTGACCTCCGTTTTTATCTCGAGAGAAGCACTCGAACAAAAAAAGCCTACTAGTAGCAAGATAATTTACATGCTGTTCCTGCAAGATGCACTGCACTGTACACTGCTGTACTGTGCCTACTGTACTATTGTATGGATTAAAACCTCTCATCCTCTCATCTGTTATCACCATTCCCGGGATATGAAAAAATCCCGGGGCTGTGTATCCAATTTTCCGGGATATCCATATCCCGGGCTTGTTTGACGATTTAGTGATCACCAATTCAGGGATATTGAAAAAT
>Ga0210036_1001967_pt1 | contig 22464 bp, 13 predicted proteins | sample CryGeymeta201515_FD_185469 | JGI IMG/M metagenome (GOLD analysis project Ga0210036, IMG submission 185469) | Groundwater microbial communities from Crystal Geyser aquifers in Utah, USA - Crystal Geyser metaG 2015-15 (SPAdes) (version 2) | ecosystem: Environmental > Aquatic > Deep subsurface >...
TGAGATTCCGGTTGCGACAGTGACTGTCGTCGCCTCCGGGCTCGCATGACATCAACAGGGGCTACAGGTAGTCTGTAGTCCTGTTAACTTCACCAGTGGCAGCCGGCTATCATGGAGCCGGCTTGAAGAGCGCCATGGTGACTGATAACACGTAAAAAGCTAGTGTGGAGACATAAAGAGAAAATATGAATATTATGGCAAATAGGAGTAAACTAGACTAGTGTGTGGATACAGAGCAAGCATAGGCACACGACCTAATAGAGTAAGACCTAACTCCTGAGTCCTATCATAGTCCCTAACAGGAGACAGGGTAAACTGCCGTAGTCCACCTGGGCTTAATTTGTTTTTTCCAGGAGTGTTGAAGATGATGCAATCACGCTCGGGACCAAAAAAATGAGGATGTGACGTCCAACGAAAAGCTGGAAACAAAATTTACCATGCCAAATGCCAACGACACTTCACTTCACTTTTATGAAACCAAGCCACAACTTAACTTGTACAGTCAACTCGTAATCTCATAATGTTCAGATCATATTATCATCTCTTAACGTGCCATAGCTTGGTGCTCCTGTTATCTGCATATTTTTCCAGGATACCAATCACCACGTCATTCGCATGGAATGTACCTTCCAGAATATGTTGGCATCAACGGAGACCATCAGCCAACCAAATTTCATCATCAGTACGACATGCTAAAGCCAATCAAGAAAATTGGCGTGAATTTCGAGCCAAGCTGGTGCAACAAGACCAAAATATCCCAGATGCATTCACCTCGTCTTCGTCTTCGTCTTCTTCTTCTTCTTCTTCGTGGGCCTACGAGGCCGGTACACTGATCGAAAAGGGTTCGATTGTGCTCAGTCGCGTCGAAAGTGAATTGGGGTGTCATGATTTACGACAACCCTACTTTCACAAATGCGCTGTACTCGTATTGGAACACAACGAAGATTCTACACGAGGCATCATCCTGAATCGTCCGTCCAACTTGGTTTGTAGCGATGCTGATATTGTACTGTTGGAAGAAACAGACGATGAGTTTGCGATTGTTCCGTCTAATCCAAGCACTGAACCCAATCCTGACAATGTCTGGCCAATGACTTTTGGTGGTGATATTGGTGGCTTATTTTCCGATGAACCCATGATTATGGCACTGCATTCCCTTAGTACCAGTGCTCTTGCCAAGGCTTGCAGCGATGAAATTCTACCCAACCTTTGGGTAACGAGTCATTCGGGTGCCAGATCGCTCATTGCCGCTGGGGAGGCTACCTGCGATAAATTTTTTAGTTTTTATGGATTTTCTTTGTGGGAACAAGGAATGCTACAACGAGAAGTGGATCGGGGAAGCTGGTACATTGTTTCGATGGACTCTAAGTCTGTCTTGGAGTCTCTCAAGAACCTGCGAGATGAGAATCATCCACAAGGAGCAGGCTTGCATTGTTGGGATGATTGGACCAAACGAATTGGAAAGCACAAAGAAGAGCGCGTCGAAGAATCTCGTGGTGCTTTTAGTGATCTTATGCTCAAAGAGTGGTGCCAAGAAATGTTGTGTGTCGCAGATGAAAATGATGACGACGATGATTCGAATTTCGATATGTTTGAGGCTTTGAATGACGCAGATTTTGCACCAACACCAGGTAGTTTGGTACAAGCCACAAGTGATCCAACAACCTACATGCTGTTTGATCAACTCTTTCACAAGTCAACAATGTTACTGCTTAAAGAAGAAGATGACTTTTCTTTGGGTTTGATATTGAATCTCCCCACCATCGAAGCCTATTCCCACACACTACCGGACGGCACAAGCATCGACATACCCATTCGATATGGAGGCCCATTGGGTCATGATAATGACGACGACGACGACCTGGACGACGATGGTAGCGCTATAGATATGGAAGGAGCCAATCATATTATTTGGTTGCACAGCAACCAACAATTGCGCGACATCAAAGTCGGTCAACCTATTTCTGCACAATCTCCCATCTGGACTTGTTCTCAAATTCAGGCTTTGAATGCTATGGATACGGGTCTTGTACAAGCAAATAATTTTTTGGCAGTGAAGGGTTATGTCCTATGGGAAAAGGAGATGGGCATGGGTGGAATTCTTGGACAGCTCGTTGCTGGCGACATGAACCAGGTGAATGCTGATTGTATAGAAAACATTTGGTCTGTACTGGGAAGTCAGCCAACTTTGAAATGCTTGGACGATGTCGACAGTATCTTTGATACAACAAACGATGCTTGGGAATTGGGTCAAATACTTGAGAATGGGAATGATGCGGGCAACGACGAAACCATGATCAAGGAACCATCCAGATGTGTTCATGGAACGAACGTAACACTGCCGGAATTTGCCGATGAAGCCTTGCGCAAGTGGATTGAGATATTTCTGCTGGACAATCGTAAATATGTACCATTCTAATCTGCTAGTATATTGCTTACATTATTTTGTAAACTCTACACGAATTTGCATGATTCACGGCGCACTATTTTAAGCTCTTTTGAACCTTTATCGTTTTCGCTTTCCACTACTTGACTTTTCACTCGACATACTCTTGCGAGGACGTACTTTCTGTTTCAAATTTCCTACTGGTGTTCTCGTATTGTCCTTATCATTGCGTGATTTGACCAAGTTGGCATAACGTGCCAGTAATTCTTCGTCTGATATCTTTTGTTGTTTGTTGTTGTTGTTGTTGTTCGTTTCACTATTGCTACTGCCTTGTTGGTGCGATTTGTAGGAAGCTTTCCACGTCAATTCGGTATTGCGATTGAACCCCCCAAAGGAACGACGACCCACAACTTGAACGGCCAGTCCGTACATATCCGACGTTGTGGCAGGTGTCGTATCGATGGGTATACGGTCGGCCGTTTGATGTTGTTGCTGGAACAACAGCAAATGTGCTGGACTGTGTTGGAGCATGGGAGATATGGCCGGTGCTTCCTCTTGTTGCTGTTGTTGTCCGTCCAAATCCATGGAATCGCTCGTGTTCATTTTATCAGCCAGAGACGAGTGACTGGCTGCTGGACTTTGGTATCTGGAGGCGTGCTGTTCTCGCCTGATAGCGCTAACGCTGCTGCTGTTGTTGGTGTTGTTGATGGCTTGAACTTGTTTTTTCCGTTGCATAAATCTCATGTTCATGGTGGCTCCTGATAGTTTCTTTTGTGCAGCTGCAGCCACGGCGGATGGTGTGTTGGCGTTGTCGTTATCATCACTGTCCTCCATAGAAGCTGCGGCAGGTTCAATTTTCTCCATTTGCAGGCCTCCTCCTTCATTTGACTTTTTCTTGCCATTTTTCTTGTTCTTGCTCTTGTTGTCCGGTTTAGCAGAGCCTGGTTTCCACATATTATTTGGTCTATCGAGTGCTCGGTGGTTATGAATCAGTGTTGTACTTGCTGTAGTTCTTGTTTCGGGCTGACTTATTCTGTCTCATCTTCGTACCAGTAGTTATGATGAGTTTGGCCTGCTGCTGGCTGTCGTTGGATTTCTACTGTTTTGTATTTTTGGTTGGTTTGCAGCTTAACACTGCCCCTAAACTTAACAGACAGACAGACTTTCACTACGCTACTTTCATCTGTGCTGTATTTCGCATCTACTACCATAGCTCTCTAGTAGCGGTCTAGTACTTGGCACATGCCAACCATGATACTACTACTAGAGTGTTGAGGTCCAATCCAATGCTCGCTAGATGACTAAACTTCAAACCTAATAGCTAGCTAGAATCTCTACGCATTGACAGGACATTTTTGCAAAGAAACCGTCAGAGGAATCTGCTAAGATTTTTCTGTATCCAAAGACATTCAATAAATTATCTCCAATACCACCCCCGACTGCACGAAAGCAGTAGGCAAGCGGTTACCAGTAGTGACAGCCAAGACACCTCTAAAAGAATAACCTCTATAATTAAAAGATCTTGAGCAAACCATAGCCGCCCAGTTTGATACCAAGAGCAGCCCAATAGACTACGATGGCTAGCCATGCGTGCAGAGATGGATTGGTGTATTCAGGCAGTGTCTGTTCCGCTGCAGTCTTTGCTTTTTCATTTTTCGTTCCCTTTTTCTTGCCAGTCGAAGAATCATCATTCTCAGCAGTAAAGAAGCTAGCTACGTATTCCAGGATACGATCTCGTATTCGAGCCAAAATACCGGGTCTATTTTCGACTCCCCGTTGTTGCTGTTGTTGTTTCTTTCTTTGAATATAAGCAATTTTTTGTTGCCACGACACTTCGCTGCCCACGGCAACAGCACAAGCCAAAAACAGCTCCAATATTCCAAATTTTTTCCAGAAAATTGTTGAAACTGCCAAGGATGTCAAACATCCTACCATTCCAATACGAGGATGGCTTGCGGGAGTCAAATCAAAAAAACGAATCATGGCTTGCCCAATACAGAGCCACAGGGCAAAATTTCCACACCATTGCACGAACATCGACGTCAGGGGTTGCAGCACGTGGACCAGGGTCGCGAGGAAATAAAATCGTCTTCGTTTCAGTCCCAAAAAGGTAGAAAATAACCAGACCAAAGATTCAGCTTGCTGTACAGTTCGCTGTACATAGACGTGGGCCATAAGAAACACTTCTCGTTGACGGTATATTTTGTACACATTCTCTTTGTAATCTTCGTTTTGAATCGCTTGCTTCAGTTGATACAGATAGGGAAAGCTATCGTTAAATCCAAAAGTATAGCAGTAACTCAGGGAACACAACATGCTGCACATAGCCAACCGCACAGGCCACTGACAGTACAGTGCCTGAAACCTGGCCCGATTTGGATTGTAGTAAACAACGGTAAGGTATCGCACTGCTTCCGAGGCTTTCAGTCGAATTTCTCCCAGGATTGACATCCAAAGGATCGCGACGAAGATGCTACAAGGCCACCTCCAGCTGTTCTCGCCAAACGTGATAAGTTGGCACTGATCCGTCACCCTGTCGAGCACGTCCATCCACAAGATGCCCGGAATGAATCGGAACGCTAGCATGGCAAGGTATGGTAAAAAGGTTTGTGACAAAGGTAACGAATGTACCAATGTACCTGGTTGTTCGTTCTTCCAAACAAAACTCTGACTGCTGGCGATGCTGAGAAATCTTAACCCGACTGCTTAAGGTTGGAGCTAGTTTCCTGCAAGAATGCACTGGAAGCTCTAATACTAGCTACTACTACTAGCTAGTCTACTACTATAGCAGAGTTCCTGGTAGCTAGTAAAGGGTCTATTAGCTACTGTACTAGCTAGTATTCTTAGCTACTACTAGCTAGTAGTAGTACTCCTACTAGCTAGTTAGCTACTACTAGATACTAGCTAGTAGAGTAGACATACCTTTACCTCGTAGCAAAGTACTCGGAGGAGTTGTAGCAGATGCGATTACTACTACTAGATAGTAGTAGTAGCTACCTGGTTCTAGAGTAGAGTAAGGCTGACACTACCGTAGGATTTCCACATGAAAAATTAGTTTGGAGGCATTAAGGTCTCAAATCACTTTTTGATTAGTTAAATGGACAGCTCTTGATGAGGGCTTTTCATTCATAATCTATTTATTGAATTTGGACAATCACTTAATGAGCTAGAGGACATAATCAAAATCATATATCCTGGGGCTGAAAAGCAAATGGCTGACCTTAACGTTATACAGTGAAAACACTAGTAAAGCATATGTGACTGATTCAATCCCTTATCTCATGGTGATTGAGAGTATTTAACAAGGCGATTAACAGTAGTTAACATGGTAAAAAATATGCAAGTTTTACTGCATAAGTACTAGTGAAAATTTAGAATCCCTTAAATGGTAACAGTCAGCCAACGTTAACAGTCAGCCTTACTCTAGTAGTAGTGGTGGTCTACTCAATATTAATGTGCGTCTTCATCTCTAACTCTAATTCATTCTTTTTGTCTCTCGCTCTCTCTACTACAGTAGTAGCTACTAGTGTTTCAAGTGCTAGCAGCTAATTGATAGTGGCAGGCACTGAATTTCTCTATTATAAGTTAATTGTGGCGTGAAAGCGGCGGTCGATTTATGTTTCGAATTATATGCAGGTACAACATGGGAGTGATGGAATAATGACCATGGTGTGATAGTCCTGCTGACTGGACTTCCTCGCTAGTAGAGGAATTGCTGGTGCCGCAGCGACCCGGACTTAGAAGCTACTACTAGCAGCTGCCTGCTTTCTTTCTCTTTCGAAAATTGTTTTTCTTCCTGTAAAATTGCACGATTGATTTTCAAGGAGTGAGCGCGATTCATCCACTGAAAGGAAGCGTGTTGAGTCGATCTAGCTAGATACTCGAGCACGTAGTAGCTACTTGAGTGTAAGTCGATTTTGTGAGTCTAGCTTTCACTTTTAAACTCTATTACTTTAACTCTACAGGTGAAGTGGCACGTTATCCATGACGGTTGCATCTAACCTCGCGCGTGGAAATGACAGGTCGTCCCCACCATAGTGACTCACCTGCCACCAGCACCTCCACTGTCAAGTTTGGCGATGAACAATTTTTTTCGCCGATAAAGGTTGTAGATGGGCTGAAAATTTACACAAGCAAGCTCTCGTTATCTATTTCTTCATGAGAAATTAAGTGTGGTTTTATGAGTCTGCCAAAAGCGGCGAGAGGAGAAAATCGCACTGTCACTGTGGCCTAAATTGTACAAGAAGATCATTTTACTTAAGAAATTATGTCCGAAAAGAACGTACACTTTCTCGTACTCTCCGTACAAACAATTTTTTTCCAGGCCCGAGAGCCACAATTTTGTTCACCTTTCCATGATACTGCACGTTTTCGACAACCTTCAAACTTCAAAGGTCTAAGCAACTAGAAAAGCTTGAGCGAATGTTACGAGTTGATCACTGATCCATCAATCTACTCTAGTAATACAGACAAAACTTTTACACGTTCGTGATCACAATACAATTTTTAAGTACGCATCGAGCCATTTGGCCACAATCTCGAACGAGAATTGAAATCCGACAAACGGACAAACAACGAACACTATACCACGATGAAAGCTGCCACAGGATTGTGGCTCTGTCTCGCGTTGCTGCTTAATTTAGGAGCAGTCGATGCTCGAATCAAAGGTGGCGGTCTTCAGCGCCGACAGCTTGGCCGCGATCATATCCGCCAACTCTCTGACAGGTCTGCCATGTCAGCTTCCAAAGCAATGAAATCTAAGGCCATGACGAGCAAAAGCAAGGGCAAGGGTAAGGGCAAGGGAGGATCTCCCGACGAGGGATCTCCTGATGAGGAATCTCCTGATGAGGAAACTCCTGATGAGGAATCTCCTGATGACGGATCTCCGGAAGAAGGATCTCCCGATGATGGAACGGACGGTGAAATGCCTTCTATTGATGAAGCCCCGAAACCATCGCCAACACCAGCGACCGATACTCCTACTGCCGCACCAACAGGTACTGATCCCCCAGTTGCTGGTACTCCCCCCCCAACCGGGGCCACTGATGCTCCTGAGGAGCTTGGAACCATTGTGGATGTTGTTGCTGGCAATCCAGATTTCTCCATTTTGGCAGATCTTCTTGACCAAGCTGGCCTTGCTGATGTTCTCTCTGGTGATGGACCTTTCACTCTCTTTGCTCCAACAAATGATGCTTTTGCTGCCCTTGATCAGGAAACTCTTGATGCTGTTGGAGCTGACATGGGTCTTTTGACAAATGTCCTTTTGTACCACGTTGTTGAGGGAACTGTTTTATCTTCTGATTTGGTTGATGAGGCTATGGTTCCTACTGTCAATGGAGCTAATGTCACTACCTTCCTAGACCCTCCAAGAGTCAACAATGCTGACATTACGGAAGCTGACATTCTTGCTTCCAATGGAGTGATTCATGCCATTGCTGCAGTAAGCTATCTTTTGTGTCTTGCTTTTCCTTTCATCTGCTTTATTGTCTATTGCTCAGCATTGCTCTACTTTGATATTATATGTCTCTCTTTCTAGGTCTTGATTCCGCCTGCTGACAATGTCCCCACTGCCACTCCTGTGGAAACAGAAGCTCCTGTGGAAACAGAAGCTCCTACAGATGCCCCTGGAGAAATAGTAGAGACCACAGATGCTCCTACAGATGCTCCCGTGGAAACAGAAACCCCCTTAGAAACAGGAGCACCCACAGGTGGCCCTGGAGAGGTAGTAGAGTCCACAGCTGCTCCCACAGCTGTTCCTGTGCCCACAGCTGCTCCTGTGGAAACAGATGCACCCACAGATGCACCCTTGGAAACAGGAGCACCCACAGATGCCCCTGGAGAAATAGTAGAGTCCACAGATGCTCCCACCGATGCTTCTGTGCCCACAGACGTGCCTGTGGAAACAGGTGCACCCACAGATGCCCCCGGAGAAGTAGTAGAGTCCACGGATGCTCCCACAGATGCGCCTGTGCTCACAGATGCGCCTGTGCCCACAGATGTTCCTATACCCACAGATGCTCCTGTGGAAACAGATGTTCCCACAGATGGCCTATTGGAAACAGGACCACCCACAGACAACCCTGAAGAAATAGTAGAAGCCACAGATGCTCCCACAGATACACCTGTGCCCACAGATGTTCCTATACCCACAGATGCTCCTGTGGAAACAGATGTTCCCACAGATGGCCTTTTGGAAACAGGACCGCCCACAGACAACCCTGAAGAAATAGTAGAAGCCACAGATGCTCCCACAGATGCCCCCCTGGAAACAGAAGTGCCTACAGATGGTCTAACAGGAATCACAGAAGCCCCTTCAGGAGTACCTGGGGGTGGCTTGACTCGTTTTGACCTTACAATCGAAATCACATACGTTGTTAACCAGCCTGAAGCCAGGGCGCTGTTAACAGCAGAAAAAAAAAAAGATCTTATCAAAGGAAAATCGTTCCGCAAGCTTCAACAAACTCTGGAACCGACCGAGGAAGAACTTGATACTGTTATTGAGAACACTTTTGACTTCTATGTTGACGCATTTGAAAGTGCTTTCCCTGAGACATTTGAAGATCTTGTTGGTGGTGATGTCACTGATGAAATTTTGCCTGAAGGATTGAAAGTGACCTACAATGCCGTTTTAGTCTTTTCAGACCCTGCTCCAACTGATGAAGAAATTGGAGCTGTAATTGCAAGTGCTGATTATCAAGCATATTTGCGAGATCTTGTGCGGCCAGCAGGCGATTATTTTGCACAGGTAATTGAAATTATGATTGATTTCGAAGTATCTGCAACTGAAGAATCAATAACTCTTGCACCAAGTGCTAGTGCCACTGAGCCTTCAGTTGAAACCGATGCCCCCACTGAAGAAGAATTGGGATCTATTGTGGACATTGCTGTTGATAGCCCCGATTTGTCTACTCTTGTTGGGCTTCTTACTCAGACTGGACTTGATGAAGTCCTCTCTGGAGATGGACCTTTCACTGTTTTTGCTCCCTCCAATGAAGCTTTTGCTGCCCTAGATCCAGCAATACTTGAAGCTATTTCCTCTGATCCTGACCTTTTGACAGATGTCCTTTTGTACCATGTTGTTGAAGGAACTGTGTTATCTTCTGATTTGAGTGATGGTGCTATGGTTCCTACTGTAAATGGAGCTAATGTCACTACCTTCCTAAACCCTCCTAGAGTCAACAATGCTAACATTACTGCAGCTGATGTCCTTGCTTCCAATGGAGTAATTCATATCATGGATGCAGTAAGTTGGTGTTGTTTGTTGTTCACACAATATAACCACAATACATTCTCTCACACAAATGCTTTCTTTTCCACAGGTTTTGATTCCACCATCAGAAGAGGAAACAGCAACCCCCACTCCTGCCCCCACACTTGATATCCCTGTTGTGACTGATGCCCCAGAAACAGAGGTCCCAGAAACAGAGGTCCCAGAAACAGAGGTTCCAGAAACAGAGGTTCCAGAAACAGAGGTTCCAGAAACAGAGGTCCCAGAAACTGAAGTCCCAGAAACTGAAGTCCCAGGAACAGAGGTCCCAGGAACAGAGGTCCCAGAAACAGAGGTCCCTGAAACAGAAGTCCCAGAGACAGAGGTCCCAGGAACAGAGGTCCCATCTGGAGGAGGGGATTGTGCAACAATTATTCAACAAGATGGCAATGTCACATACATCTTTATCTTTATTGACAGACCACCAAATGATGTTGAGACTGAGATACTTGTCAATGCCACAACCCTGTTCTTCTCAGATACCTACACTGTTGACTACCCAGATACCTTTGTTGAATTGTCTTTGAATGCCACCAATACAACATTTGATGCAGATGCTGCAACATACATATTAGAATTGACTGGTTCGGTTCTCTTTTCTGACTGTGCACCAGCCTTGGAGGTCTTTCAAGCAACTATTGATGCAGCTGACTATGCAGCTCTGTGGAGAGATTATGTTGTTGTTCCAGCAAATGCAGCAGGAGACCCAACCAGTGTACTTGGATTTGTTTCAGGCGCTACCTATGAGGGTCAACTGGCATATGCTTAGATTATTTATTCTGTGAAACCTGTCATTAATTATATTTTACCTTGCATGTCCCTCCAGGTGACTGCTCCAAATTAATATGCTAGAGTATTAGTCTTCTACTACAAGTACTACTACTACTAGTATATCCCGCAGTTGGCTCCGGTGCCTTTGATACTGTGGTGTGTAGTGGTAGACTCACTAGCTAGTAGTAGCTATTCAGTTAATAGTACCAAAGTCAAATCCTGCCTCTAGACGCCAACCTCTTCGACCTTTGATGCAAGCAATGCTCAATATGCGTTAATAAACGACGCGCACAAAAAATACATCAATCGGAGGTTTGCAGAGGTTTGACACTTTCTTCAACCACACAAGTTTATCTGAAGCAACCAATATTATCGTAGTATTAGGTCTACACTATTTTTTTATTTTACATCTACGAGTAACAAGGAGTATTTGATTGGGTCGAAACCTTAACTTCGTTCAGAGGTCAGATAATACTGTATTAGCCAATCAGTAGCAATTGACCAGTCTATTCTGGATGAGATGAGACGAGACGAACAACAAGGGAGCACCGCTGACCCAGAGGCAGCTCTCCCACAAACAAGCAGCACAACTCAAGCGGGCCCTTTGAAATCGTCTGTCGAAGATAACGAGAGCGAAGAAGAATATTCGGGAATTGTTGAAACCCCGCGGAATGGAACAACTCCCAGGACAAGCAAACCTGCCGCGGATACTATTCCCTTGACACATACTCCGCCGCAAGCTCTCGACGAGGCTCAAGCCGAAAAACGAGGCAAGGCTAAACCTCCTCTACCTAGACTGATGCACCCGTAAGTTACATTCATCTCTCATCGTTGTCAGTTCCTAAAGTAGGGCGACATCCACGAAGCAGCTGAAAACTGACCAGAGCCATTCCCTCCCTCCTGCTTTTGTACATCAAAGAGTTCTCCACAAAATTCCCATGCAAATGAGATATGCTGTCTACGGTGTATTGTCGAGTGCTCTCTTTATGGTCATGTACAATACAGCGGTCGATCAATGCGGTGAACTATACGTTCCTTCAACAATCTACGCGGCGTCATATCTCGTCTTTATTCCAGTTCAACATGCCATGGCAGCCTGCATGGTATTTGGCTGGCCAGACCGTTACATTCCATCCCTCACCAGCAATGTTCCGATCGGACTGACAGCAATCGCTTTGGGAGCCTACCTGACGGCATATCTCGATTCTATCAAGTTCAATGATGACGTGGAGAATATGCTCGAGACAATGGGGTGGCTGAAATTCCTCCCCGCGCATCAAAATAAAAAAGATGGCAAGGAGGACAGCAAGGCCGAAATTTATACGTCCTTTTTTGTTTTGGTCGTCACTAGTTTTTGGTCATTTCTGCTATCGGTAGTTGTAAATGCCCCGGCTGAAATCATCGACAAGAAAGAGCTTTGAGATTTTTGGCGTCTGTTTGACGTGTGGTTACTTTGGTTACTATTATTTTACAACATCATAGGAGCAACTCTGTCCCGTCGAAGTATCCAATGAAAACGTCTGGACTATCTTAGTCACCGACAGAATCACAAAAGCGAGCCAGTGTTTCAAAAATATTCTCGATATCGACAGTGTCTGTTCCAAGCGCATCGTCACCAAAATGAGCACAGAGTTGTTGGAAAGCTGCCTCTGTGTCATTGACGGCTTGATAGACTCCAATCATTTTGAGATAAAACTCCACAGCCACTGATCCTATCTCGGACGACTCCAAAATCGCGAGTTCATCTTCGGCTAGGATCGATGATGCATCGACATTTCGGGCTAATGAATTATTCGGCAACGTCAAAGCGAATCGACGAAAATCCTCCAAGTTGGTCTCCAACCGATCCAATTCGGCAACATTGGACTTCCAGTCTGATCCACGGGCAATAGCTCCAAGCGATGGCAGTTCTCCTTTGAATGCGAGTAAGGAAGGATTTGTTCTCTCGATCCGGTCAAGAGCGTAGCTTAAGATCGGCTGGCTGTGATTGGATTTCGGTACTGCTGAGAATGATTGGACCTCATCCAGCATTTCTTTCAAGGCTTTAATGGACACTCTGCTGCCTCGTTCCTTGCCAGCTATTTTTCCGACCAAACGATTACCTAGCGTATTGATTATAACCAACACTTTCTCAAGCTTTGGGGAGGTCAAGATTTCCTTGCAAGCCTTTTGGAAAAGGTCCAGGCCTATGCGAAAGAAAATGACATGAAACAAAGAGCAAGGTTGTAAGATCACTACAACACGCGAGACCAGATTGCTCCAAACGCATTTGTTTTGGTTCCAGACCTTGGCAAAATCTCTCTATAGATTTTGGGAATTGAATTTGGAACATAAGTACCTCCAATTTCTTCTCAAGTTGAGGAATGCCAATCAACTGCATCATGAATTCTTCGCCTTCTTCTAAAGTAGCATTGATAGGAGGCTCGAAAAGTTTGGCCTTTTCAACGGGGGTCGGGACGAGTGCTTGCAAAGACAAAATTTGACCTTCCGATAACCCAGCCGATGAGTCTGCAGAGTCGATTGCCGTCATGAGATCGTCCATTGGTAATGCAATGACGCCGAGAACCTTTTCGCACTCCAGCAACCGACGCGGCTCCAGTAATCGATTCTTGATTGCTCTTTTGGATGGAGTTGGAGGAGAGACGGCGCTATTCTTTGGCACTCTTCGATTCTTTTCCGCATGGTCATCGTTTGCAATTTTTTTAGAAGTCGGAAGGACGTCTTTGTTTTCGGATTCCCACCACCGCTCCTCCTTGCCCAGAAATGAATTATTTTCTTCTTCCATACAGTTCAGGGTAGGACGGAGAGCGTATAAATCTAAAATACTTGAGCTCTGATTTTTTGGCGGCGCAGAGGACGAGGAAAGAGAAATCGGCGGTATGCCTTCTCCTCTTAAGCTCTCGTCTGCAAGTTTGGTCGAGTGCTTGCGTCGCAGGCAATAGGAACGACTGAACTGCGCCTCTAACAGCGGACCAAGTAGCTTGGGCCTTCTAGTAGCCAATGCTTTACGAGCTTCTCCGTGTGTCTTGTAAGGAAGATCCTCGCTTTTTCTTGCGTTGCCCCCGTCACCGTTGTTGTTGTTGGCCAACAAGGCGGTGAAGCATGCATCGTCATCGTCGTCAGATTGCTTTCGCTGTATATCGAATACAAACGGCAGCTCATCATTCCGGTTTGATTGTGTAGGAAGGTCTATCAAGTATTTGTCCGTCTCCTCGCTAAAGCTAGCCCAAGCTTCGTCGTCTGCCTTGCTTTCTTCGAGAGATAGATCCTGCATTTTCCCGTAAGACTGCCTGGCGAAGGTACCTTTAATGGAAGGAAATGTACTAGTCACCCCGAGTCTGGCCCCACTGCTAGGTTCCTTCTTTGTTACTGACACGAAGCTTTGCAACGGGAAAAAATCGAAGTTGTCACTGCCCGCGGGGTCCTTCTCCTCTCCAAGACCTGTAGATGCAGTAGCATTGCTTCCACTAGCCATCAGCACATCCTCTTCCATACCAGCTTCAAGGACTGCTACATAGTCTGGGCTAGTTGAGGCGTGACTGCTCGAGCTTAGACGGGCTGGGTATGTAGGAGGAGACGTTTCAATTCGATCATCAGTATCGGTGGCTCTACTGCACGCATGCTCATTCTGAGCTTCCGTCTCGTGCGAATTCTTGGACCTCATTTTATTTTCCAGGCAAGCATTCTGATTCAGAATTCTGGATGATTTCCTTTCTTTCTTTGCGACCGACAGGCTTGGTAAAGTAAGGGCACAATCGTCTTGGTTTGACATTGATCGTGTTGTCGCCCAGGTTGCAAACGAATCTTGTGTTTCCTTCAATTCATCTTGGACATCATCCTGACAGTTAGCCAAGCGCGCTTGTTGCTTTGCATGGCATTTTGTCATGGCGACGTTGTCGTGACAAAAAACACCTGTACGATGATCTGACCTGCCAAAAATAGGAGGTATTTTCAATAGACGAGGCTGCTCTGTTGGCGGCTTCATTTTGCGAGACTCGATTCCACATGTAGTATCTTTCTGAATCTTATCACCAAGGTGTTCTCCATCGTCTTTAAAGTCACCTTCACTTGCATGACGTTTCAAAGTCGTGTCGACATCATTTTCTCTGTACCTTGCTACATCTGAAGTACGTATAGCCAAGTATTGAAACGCAGGATTAGATTCAATTTTCAGCTCTCGTCGGTGTGGGCTTTTGTTACGATTGTGTATGGCCTTCGATTTTCGCTCCTGTTTGTGTAAAGGTGATATCCTTCGTTCATTGACATAATAATAGGTCTCGCTTACTCTTGTTTCCGCTCCATTGGCCGTGGAGGGTTGAACTCGACGGACCTCATCGCTGGTGGCGTCAACGGTAGAAGTCTTTGCTGATGACACCGGCACAAATGAGCGAGGTTTGGGTGGCAGCTTTTGGGATGTTTCCCAATTTGAGTCAACAGGAGTACAGGAAGCTGCATTGTACAGTCTCATGGTTTGTTTTGATTAGTGGTGTTGCGTATCAAATCAAAAGTGAAAGAAGGCGACAAGAGACAGCGACTTTTGTGGCGATTGCTGCACACCACTTTGACACAGCAACGTCGAAGGAAAATCAGACCGCGGAGTAGTTTTCATTCTTTGTTATTGTTAATACGAAGCTCTATATGACTACTAATGCGTGTATTCGCTCTCTCTCTGCTTGAATAGAGCTGGCTAGGTATTGAGTAGCTGCATTATCGAAGTGCTTGTCCGCGTCCCATCGTGGAAACTCAAATAAATAATAATTTCGGGAAATACAACTGGATGCCCAGGTCGACAGATTTGGACATCGTTTCTTGTGGGATACAATACGGCGCCCAGGGTAACTTGTAGCCTAACGTGTTAAAACGTGTTCTTCGTTAATCCTGGTAGACCTACCTGGTGCTTTTTTGGTCAACTAGTTTGTCCAGTTGTAGTGGTCAATAATATCGCGAGGGAATTTTTCTTGAAACAACACTTTCAAAATGTTCCGTCATCATGAAATTTAATGCTCATTTTTGTCGACCAAGTCAGTCATGCTCCTCAATCAACCACTCACGTCAACAACTTTGGCAGACATCAAGGCAAGATATTATACTCACCTCTATTTCATACAGATCGCAAAAATATCGACGGAAATTAATAACATAGCACGCTTCCTTGAGCCAAATACCTCGTTGATTTGTAGTTTTTTTGTCGCCGAATGAGTTCATCATCTGGTGTCTGGTCATCAATCGAAAAGGATGGAACGAAACAAATAAGGTTTGAAGAGGAATCAGCAAAATTTTCCCCTTGTCCTAAAATCAATTGCATAGTAGTGTTACACGATTGTCTCAAGTCAATCGTAGCAACAAAACCGTCTACAAAAACCTACATCGAATCTACATTCAACTATCAAATCACCAAGCAAAAGCAAACCCAATAGAAAGAAGAGAATCTTTGGAATAAATAAACAACCATGAAGATCTGTCAGTTCCTCCTCGCAGCTCTGCTGTTAGTCAATACCGCCGAGGCCAGGATGCGTTTCGTTCGAGGGATTCGTAGCCAGAAAGGACGCCGGGTGTTGCGAAACCTCCAAGATGGGGCTCCCATGACCGCCACAAGACCTCCTACCGGGGCACCTGTTGCCTCGGGTTCCCGATCGTAAGTTAGGACCTGCAAAGTAATTGGAATAGTTCGAACAAAGAAATATTTGGTGTCGCATCGAAATAATAGTATACATGTACAAGTCAGGCTATCCTGGATCGCAACCGCAAAAGTACTCACAGCGTTCCTCTTCTCTATTTTTCTCTGACTTCTCAAACATAAAGAATGAGTGCCATATCAGATGATAATACTAGCAGCGGTGGCATGTCGTAAGTGAAAACAAACGAGAGCGACTCTCTGTGCAGTAATTTCCCTTGAAACTTTAATTTTTTGTTGTTCCCTTCGTTTCTCTAAATACTTATCTCTATTGGCCATGCATTTTATAGAGCAATGTCAGCCTCTGGCGACAGTGGCAGTGGCGCCATGTCAGCGTAAGTTTTACGATATTTCTGATTTGTTCTCATTGATCGTCAACCTACAGCGCAAAGGACTAATGAAATGTCTTGTTGATCTTCAGGATGTCTGCCAAGAGTGGCACTAGTGGCGGCATGTCAGCGTAAGTATATCAATATTTCTGTTTTGTTTTAATTGATCGTCACTCTGCAGCTCAAATGATTAATGAAATCTCTTGTTGATCTTCAGAATGTCTGTCAAGATCGGCACTAGCGGGAGTATGAGTATGATTATGAGCGCCATGAGCGGTGGCGGAACCGGTGGCTCAAAAAGCGCCATGAGAGTCATGAGCGGTAGCGTAACTGGAGGCTCAAAAAGCGTCATGAGCGGTACCGGCGGAAGCAAAACGTAAGCAAGCACGTGTTTTCTTTGATGTTTTTCTCTCGTGGATAGATTCTCATTTGCCTGTTTTGGTGTGTTGTCTTGGTATTCTCACATGTTCTATACCTTGTACTCAATTTTTCATGTGATTTTTTAGTGCCAAGACCATGAGCGCTAGCGGCGGTGGCAGTAAAAGCACATCTAAGAAATCTATGTCGGGAACTGGCTCCATGAGTATGATTTCCGGGTCCAAATCGGGTTCAAAAGGTTCGAAAGGCTCCAAGTCCACGAGGTAAGTCTAACCTGTTCTTGGGCACTTCCGTGTGGTGCGTTGTTGAATAGAAAACTCTCACCAAGACTATTCTGGATCCCAAAACAAATTAAAATCAATAAAATAGCGGAAGTAAAAGCAAGGTCAGTGGGTCGGCGTCTGGCCTTGCCTCCGCAGCGAACAGTCCTAGTGAAGACGAAGATAGTGACGAAAGGAGTGGATCCATCTTGTCCAGTCCCTCCATCGATGAACCAGAAAATATTACCCCAGGAACTCCTGCCCCGGCTCCTGGAGCCCCAACAACCCCTACAGCTCCCACATCCCCAGCTCCAATTACCCCTTCAGACGCTCCATCTACTTCTCCCACATCCCCTACAGCTCCGACAACATCTGCTGCTCCCTCAAGTGATGGTGCCCAAGAGGCTTGTCAAGAGGATGAAACTACTGTTGTTGAAGTTGCCCAATCTGATGACCAATTCTCCACTCTTGTGGAGCTTCTCACCAAGGCAGGACTTGTGGATGCTCTCTCTGGTGATGGACCTTTTACTGTATTTGCTCCAACCAATGCTGCGTTTGCAGCTCTTGGCCAAGAAATAATTGATGGATCGAGTGATGAACGTTTGGCAGAGATTTTGACTTATCACGTCATTACCGCTACAGTTCTATCTACTGACTTAGTGGATGGAGCAGAGGTTACAACGCTCAATTCAGCAACTGTTACTACTTTTACAGATCCACCTAGGGTCAGAGATGCCAACGGCAATGATGCCAATATTGTTGCCGCAGACATCCCTGCATGTAATGGAGTGGTTCATGTCATTGATGCAGTCTTGATTCCACCAGAAGCTCCAGTTACCACTGATGCTCCCATTATAAGTGGGCCTGGCAATATTGGAATTAACATTACTATCGATTACAATGTTAGGGTTGATGGAGTGGCTGCTCCTACAGAAGCTGAGTTGGCTAATCTGGAAACGTCAACTATTGAATTCTTTGAAGAGATTTTATCCAGCTCTTTTCCGTCTCTGGAGTCTTCTAACCGCACTGATTTTGCAAATGAAAAGTCTGCACAGGGTTGGTTGACTACATATACGGCCGAACTTGATTTTTCTGCTGCCCCAACCACAGAGCAAATTGTTACAGTCATCGAAGAAGCTGATTACGACAATTTCATCAGAAACTTTGTATGGCCAACAGGGCCCTACTTTGCACAAACTATTGGCCTTGACTTGACAGCAGGAGCTGTTGAGATCTTTAGTTCGTAAATGGGTGTTTTGAGTTGCCTTTCTCGCAGTAGATTGAGATTCTCCTTTGGCGTCCCAGTTCTATAAATGAGCTTTCTGTTGTGGGCTACCACCACTAATGAATATTTTATAAAACAGAATAGTAAAAATATGTGCACTTTCTTCTATTTAAGGATTATTAAATTGCTACTGGCTAGTACAGTACAGCACAGCTGCACTAGAGTACCAGAAAGCGTTTGTTGTCTGCCACCCCAGCTTTAAATTTTTTGTTGCAGTCAGTCAGCAGCAATATTCGTAGTTTATCCGCTTGTAGTAAGTCGCACTTGCTTTCATCACAGTCACGAGTCTTTATCCTTGCCCTTATCGAAAATGACCTTCAAAAATACATCACTCTAATGTTTTAAGGAATGCATACTCCCAAGATCATCATCATTTTGTCCGCGTCCTTGCTTCAGACTTTCTTCCCATTCCCTCTACTACTCGCTATTAGTAGGGAAGAGGGAAAAGCTCACAACATTTTCATAGCGACGGGCGATAAACGGCACAACTACAGGAACAATGAATAATGCTGCATATTTATACGGGCTATCTGGCTGTTCGCTCCTGTTAGTTCTTGCTGGCACTTGTTGGTGGTGGCAAAGAAAAAGGCATGCCTGCTGGAATATCCAAACCGATGAAAAGAAACCTCTACTACCAGCGAGTCAACGACGGGTCTCGAATGTGATTGCCAAGTTTGAGACACAAGAAGCAGCCAACAAGACAAAAGAAAATCCGTTATCAAAAAATTGTCAAAAAAGAATATCCGGTGGGTGGTCTAGAGTTTCAAAAAGAAGGTCGAAAATTGCTCCCCTTGACACTCGCAAGGAGGGGAAAAAGTTCGATCGATGTCCCGCATGCCGAAAGGTTTTCTCTTTAGCAACAAGTGCAAGAACTGTCATTTTTCAGGATCAGAAATTACACCAGTCTTGCTTTCAGTGTTGCGACTGCCAAACCAACCTCCTTGATCATGACCCGAAAACGGTGACAGAATATGTTGCCGCCGTTAGAGTAAGATTTCAATGCCAAGCATGCTGTCAGAAATTTAATGGGAAACAACAACAAGACTGCCACACGAGCGCTGTCAAGCATAGCGTCGGTAGTGTGGTGATTGACCATCACGAAAAAGGTGATACGAAACAAACCATGGAAAAAATTGGGGATGCTTTGAGTGAAGCCGTGTTTTTTATGCACCCGAAATGTTCTGTTTGCGGTGGGGACTTTGACGACAAAGATAACAATAAGCAAATGGCGAAAGAAACCAGGGGTAATTGGAGGTATCACGAGGAGTGCTGGGACAAAGGGAAACCGACAGTGCCAAGTGATATCCCAAAGTTGACACCAGCGCATTCCGCGAAGTATCTTCCAGATCAAATTATTCTTCAACTACGGGGACAAGAGGAAAATATTCTCACCACTCTTTTTTTCGTGTGGAAGAATAAAGAAGAGAATGTAAAAGAATTGAAGCAAACTCGCAAAAATGATACGGTCGTGGACGTTCTCTATACCTTGGATGATGAAGCACCAGCGAATCCCAACTACAAGCCTCAAACAATTTACTCTCCGGTTATACATCCGCAGTTGGAGGTGATGAAAAAACAACCAAAGAGCAGCACGACAAAAGGATTGGTTTTGCCAAGAGCAGCAACGACCAATGGCATCGTCAAAGATTTGCAATTAAAGCTTTTACTGGAAGAAAAAGTTGCACCTCGGCCTCCAACTCTGGTGGAACCTGTGTCAATTGTTCACGTTGATTCGGATGCGGAAGATGGAGAGAAATCTTACCTCAGTGCTAAACTCGAATATCTTAAGTTTGGATTGCACTACGTGATGGCATTGCAAATTCCCTTTGAAGACGAGGAAAGGACCAAAATAGATTTAGTGGAAGCTCTGTTGTCTGTCACAATTCAAAAGACATGAAGAACGAGAAAGATGACTTCAACGAGCATTTCAAGAATAAGAGATATAAAACTAAAACTATGAGAAAAGGATTGCCATGATACTTCAATCTGAAGCCAAGAGATTCTATATCAGTTTTACTCTCATTTTCAAATAGCTGTACAGTTTGCTGTGCCGAATGTTGCGCACTACTTAGTCATGGAGACGGACTCTAACTTATTCCTCCACATACGAAGCAGATCCGTCGAAGTCTGCTTGTGCTACTAGGACCCAAATAGTCTGACCAGCCGGTTCAATCGTAAAAACATAGTCTGACAGGTAGGTCTCATACTGAGTTGAATTTAAAGTCAGCAGCTCATTCACGTCATCAATTTCTGGTGCACACTCCGCAAAAGAAACGTCGGCTGCAATCGTTAATGAAAATGTAGGCGGGGCCTCTTCAAAATCATTTTCACCAATTTCCATTATTGTTCCAGATAGCTCTTCCACAGAGCCTTCTCCGTAGGTTTCCGTGAACAAATCCGTAAAATAATCAAACGTAGCATTGCCCAGTGCAGAAATTTCGTCTTCGTTTGCCTCTCGATCTGCAAAGACAAAAGTGTATAGCCAGTCGCCTGTGAATTCGACGGCTGTAGGGCAGTCTAGATCTTTTGCTGATACTGTGGGAGCTTCGCTCACGACAGAGCCTCCTATAGCAGTTGGAGCTTCCGTTGAGTTTTCTTCTCCAGGAGCATCTGTTGGGGCCTCTGGGACAACATTTTCTTCTGGTCCTGTTGTTGGGGATGCTGTGTCTGCCCCTGTGAGAGATTCTGTGGTTGCCGTCGTTGCTTCAATCGTTGGCGAGGCAGTTTCGTCAATAAGAAAATCAGCAATCGTTGGTGTGTCAGTCTGAACAGGCTCTGCTGTGGGCTCTTCGGTAACTTCTACCGGAGCAACTGTTGGTTGCTGTGTCTCTGGAATTTGTTCAGCAGTAGGAGCATCTGTTGGTTCTTCTGTTTCAGGAGCTGGCTCAGATGTGGGTTGGGTCGTTTCAATTGGTTCATCGGTGACTTCAAGTGTAGTACTAGCAGTTGGCTCTTCCGTCTCCACTGCTGGCACCCCGGTAGGCGCTGGCGTATCCGTTTCAACAGGTGCATCAGTTTCATCCGCGATTGGTGGGTCGACAGAAGGTTCGTCTGGAGATGGTGAAACGATAGCTTCATCCGCCGATCCTTCATTGAACGTCGAATTTCCATCGCTGGACGAGAATTCTTCCAATAATCCTGAATTGGCAAACTTCTTAGACTCTTTTTTGGGTTGCCTAGGTTTCTTATCAGTAGGAGATTTGGCACTTCCAGAGGCCTTACTCACGTTACTAACAGAAGCTTTATTGAGCTTTTTCATTTTCTCTTTCTTGGATCCGGACTTGGCTTTTTTCGCCTTCACGGCTTTACTATCTACAGAACCGGAATACACATCGGCGTTTTTCGTGCTTTTTATATCTGCACTATCATCTTGTGTTTTTTCACCAATGTCCCCACTACTTGTGCTGGGGCTATTTCCAGTTTCGTCTTGGCTTGCTAGCTTTACTTCAGAGCTTCCTTCCTTTCCACTGTTGTCATCTACGGTAGTATCTTTCATAATAGTAGAGCCCATGTTTCCACTGGACTGTTTGTTTGATCTTCCTTTTAACACCCGTCTTTTCAGTCCAATCGTCCCCTTTTGTCGAAGGGAAACAGATTGGGCCAGGCTGGAAGACAAACATGCCAAGATCATCAAAAGCAGCAGGAGCTTTCGATAGGGGTGCAGTCCAGTCATGGTTACACGTTTACTGTGTATCTAAGAGGTTGATGGATCCTATCGTGATTGCGTTTTGTTCTTCTTATTTGCTTAGTGGTCGCTCTTTCATGTGAAGCTTTATTTCTCATTCAGATCTGCTCCCGCCATACCTGCACTGTCACATAAGAATCTTGGATTTCGTCCATCGCCGATAGAACATTGCTACACTCCAGGCAAAGGCTGAGGTTCCACATTTGCGGCCACCTTTTTATTTATTTTGGCCTACCAATTTTTTCGACTCGACTTATTTGTGGAACGTGGAACGAACTTTTCAACAAAATTGGAGCGAATTCATTCGGAAAATCGAATCACGAGCTCACTTCAACCTTGGTTACGTACGGTAACAAGCGCTCTCCGTAGTCTACTAGTCTACTCCGGAGTACCTTTGCCTCGTATCATTTTTCACAGCGCACGCCAAAA
>Ga0210036_1001969_pt1 | contig 22448 bp, 18 predicted proteins | sample CryGeymeta201515_FD_185469 | JGI IMG/M metagenome (GOLD analysis project Ga0210036, IMG submission 185469) | Groundwater microbial communities from Crystal Geyser aquifers in Utah, USA - Crystal Geyser metaG 2015-15 (SPAdes) (version 2) | ecosystem: Environmental > Aquatic > Deep subsurface >...
TTTTCAACCCCTGCGTAACCCACGACGCCTGAATGTTTTGAATGTTATCAAGATATATTCTGGATAAGGCAAGAACACGGAGATACTCAACAGCAGTAGCAGGCTGCGGGGACAGTCCCGATTCTATCCCGACTCTGTCGGGACTTCTCTCCGTCCGTAAATCTGGGACAGTCCCCTCCGACTTCTGAGCTAATTCTGTATTGCCGGGCTGGAATGTCCACGGGATAAATGCGGTAAATCCTCCTCCGCCTGAGGCGGACCTGTCCTGAAGGTTTCTTATCACATCAAGATGTTCAATAATGTCTTCGGGTTTTTCAACACTGCCGAACATCATTGTCGCAGTTGTTCTCATGCCGAGCCTGTGCGCCTCTTCCATTACCTTAAGCCATGATGATGATTTTATCTTCCTTGGGCTCAGTATCTCCCTCACCCTGTCAGAGAGTATCTCCGCCCCTCCTCCGGGGATGGAATCAAGCCCTGCATCTTTCAATATCTTCAAGGCCTCCATTATTGTCAGGTCTGATTTATCGGCGATGTAGCATATCTCAGGAGGTGAAAATCCATGGACATTAATGTCAAAGCGAGATTTTATTGATTTAAGCAACCGGATGTAATACTCAATATTGAAATCAGGATGCAATCCTCCTTGAATCAATATTTGCGTGCCGCCGAGATTTATTGTCTCTTCAATCTTTTTGAATAACTCATCTTCACTCAATATATAGGAATCTTTGTCTTCTTTGTCCCTCCAGAACGCACAGAACTTGCATTTGTTTATGCAGATGTTTGTGTAGTTTATATTCCTGTCAACAATGAATGTTCCGGTCTTTTCAGGATGAAGTTTTTCCCTTATCCCGTCTGCCCGCTGTCCGAGGTCAAGAAGGTCAGAGTTTTTTAAAAGGGTTAATGCTTCTTTCTTCGATATCCGGGTCATATCCTATTTTTTAAAATCCCCTAAAATGTCTTATCATTGATTTTATCGCGTTATCAACATTCTGAAGTTTTTTAGTCCTACTTAACTTTATGTTCAACCTTGATGTATACGGTTCTAAGAGTTTTGCAACATCTTCCTTTCTCACTAAAATTTCCAGAGGGATAACCGATGTTTTTTCTATGCACGAGATAAACTTTTCAGCAAATTCTTTCCGGCAAGTGGCCGCTTGCGCAAGGTGCATATCATGGATAAACCCCGTATCGTGATCGGCGATCATAATAGCTTGTGGGAAAAATGGTCTCCCGCCTTCCCTTATCGGTGTGGGCGCAAAGAAAAAATCAACCTCCCATATTGCTGAAACCTGTTTAACAGAGTTTTTTATCCTCTGCACCCTGACCTCATCAACAGGCTCAGTGGAATAATTTTCTATTTTAACAGGCGCAGGTTCTCTCCATTCATCTTTCCAGATAACTTTGCCATCCTTTGTTTCGGAGAACCTGATTAAATATTGATTTTTCTGTGGGGCATGAAGCATCTTGTTATTTTCTTTTAAACGCAGGCACACATCTTTTGCCTGATTCAAAGCGTCAGTCATGGACAATACTTCATCTCTGCTTAGAAACCACGGGAAGTAACCTGGCTTATAACTTCTGAACATCGGACATGCATTCCGTCCCCTGAATTTATATCCCAGTTTATTTATTAGCTGAATATCTTCTTTTTCAACGAATCCCTTGTTCTCAAAAGACACTATCAGGCAATCTTGGATATGCAGGGAATCAGGGTCTTCGGGCTTAACCTGTCCTTTTCGAATCTGCTGATAGCCATTTAACCCCTCTGTTCCGTTATACACTGCCATCGCCAATACTTCACCCATCTCGCCCATAATACAGCAATAACCAACTTCATTAGTCTTTGGATTTTGGACGCCAAATATATCAGTCTCCTTGACCCATTTCCATGGCTCGATCTTTCTGAACTCTATTGCAGCATCATAAAGCGTTTTCAATTCATCTAATGTGAACTTTGCTTCTTCCATTTGCGCCTCCTGTGCGGGTTATTTATTACGAATCGGTTTATAAAAACTATCCCTTTCAACAGGAACCTTTCCGGCTTTTTTAATAAGATTCTTTAACTGCTCTGCTGTCATTGCATTTCCGCTCAAGGCCCCTGCCGAATGGGTAATCTTCTCCTCTATAATCGTTCCGTCAATATCGTCGGCTCCGAATAAAAGCGCAACCTGTGATAATTTCTCTCCAAGCATAATCCAATAAGCCTTGATATGTAAGAAATTATCAAGCACAAGCCTGCTCACCGCAATTGTCTTTAAATCATCTATGCCTGATGTATTATGACAGGGATTGGGGATTAGGGATTGGGGATTAGTTTTTTGTCTTTTGCTGACCCCTGACCCCTGACCCCTGACCCCTAATTCTGTATTCTTAGGATGATACGCCAGTGGGATGAATGCCTGAAATCCTCCTGTCCTGTCCTGTAATTCTCTCAGTCTCATCAAGTGGTCAACCCTCTGCGCATAGGTTTCAACGTGCCCGTACAGCATGGTTGCATTTGTCTTTATGCCTGCTTTATGCGCAGTCTCCATGACATTAAGCCAACCCTCGCTTGAGAGTTTTTCAGGACATAACCTGTCTCTTACATTTTCATCAAAAATCTCTGCACCGCCTCCGGGCATTGTGTCAAGGCCGTGCTTCTTGAGAGCTGTCAGTGTGTCAAAGATACTCTTGCCGCTTATCCTTGACATATATTCAATTTCCACAGATGTGAATGCCTTTATACGAATTTTAGGAAATGCCCGTTTAATCCTTGAAATCATCTCAAGGTAATATTCTAAATGCCGGTCAGGATGCAGGCCGCCAGTGATGTGAACTTCGCTCACCCCCCCATACCCCCCCTTGACAAGGGGGGGATTAGAGGGGGTAGTTTTGCGCTGTGTTCTGTGTTCTGTGTTCTGTGTTCTAATTTTTGAGATGATTTCATCTATAGTCATTTCGTATGCTCCTTTCTCTCCTTTTGAGCGGCTGAATGCGCAGAACTTACAGCGATTGACGCAGATGTTTGTGGGGTTAATGTGGAGATTTCTTATGAAGTATGCCTTGTTGCCGTTCTTCTTTTTTGCCGCATGGAATGCGAGTTTTCCGAGAGTGAATATGTCATCGCTCTCAAACAACCTGAGAGCGTCTTCCCTTGTGAGCCTTTGTCCGGAGAGGATTTTATCTTTAATGTTTTGCAGCATTTTAAAAACAGCCTGATTAGATAATTGGGTCTTCCTTGAAGCTTTAGCCAATAAGATATTATACTATAAACTCTTAAATTCATTTTGGAGACTAAATTGGCTAAAAAGAAAGTTATTATCGGCACTCGCGGAAGCAAGCTTGCTCTATGGCAGGCCGAGTGGGTGAAATCCGAACTTTTAAAGTTAAATCCTGACCTGACTATTGAGCTTAACAAGATAAAAACAACAGGAGACAAGATTCTTGATGTGCCGCTTGCAAAAGTCGGCGGAAAAGGGCTTTTTGTTAAGGAAATTGAGGAGGCGATTCTCCGAGGAGAGGCAGGCCTTGCAGTCCACAGCATGAAGGATGTGCCGACCGATTTTCCGAAAGGGCTTCACCTTGCAGTTATATGTAAAAGAGAAGATCCAAGGGATGCGTTTATTACAGCAGGGGTTAGGGGTCAGGGGTCAGGGGTCAGTGAAAGGAAAATTAAAAGTTTTAAAGAACTTCCAAATGGGGCGGTTGTTGGAACGAGCAGTTTAAGGCGTTCATGCCAGATGCTGAGTATTAGGCCGGATTTGAAGATAGAACAACTAAGAGGGAATCTTGATACCAGGCTGAGGAAACTTGATGAAGGGCAGTTTGATGCAATCATTCTTGCTGCTGCCGGAGTAAAAAGGCTTGGATGGGCTGAGCGAATAACAGAGGTGATAGAACCGGGAATAAGTCTTCCTGCAATAGGGCAGGGCGCAATCGGGATTGAATGCAGGGTTGACGATGAATTTACAAATAAGCTTATCGCTCCGCTGAATAATCCTGAGACATCTGTTTGTGTCAGAGCAGAGCGGGCGTGCCTTAAAAAACTTGAAGGCGGATGTCAGGTTCCAATTGCAGCTCATGCAAGATTAATCAGCCATAAGCCATCAGCAGTCAGCAGTCAGGAGGACGCTGAACGCCAAACGCTGAACGCTGAACGCTTAGTTATGGATGGATTAGTCGGAAGCGTTTCAGGCGACAGGATTATCAAAAGTCATATAGAGGGCAATCCAAAAGATGCCGAATCCCTTGGCCTCAAACTCGCAGAAGACCTGCTTTTAAAAGGAGCAAAAGAGATTCTTGATGAAGTTTACGGCAAAAACAGCAGGCCTGTTAACGGCGAAATAGCAAGCTAATTGCCATTGCTAATTGCCATTTGGCATGTTATAATGGCAATTAGGAGGTCTCATGAAAGCAACGATTGATAGATTCGGAAGGGTTGTTGTGCCTAAGGACATGCGGGACAGGCTTGGTTTAAGGCCTGGAGCTGAGCTGAATATAGAGGCGCATAATAAGGAAATAGTAATCAAACAAACTGAACAGGAATCGCCGCTGCACATTGAAGATGGGGTGCTCGTATTTGCAGGAACTGCATTAGGGGATATTACAGAAGGCATTCGCAGGCATCGCGAGGAACGCATTAAAAAGTTATCGTCCATCAAGCGGGTATGACGGTATTTTTTGATACAAGCGTCCTTGTTGCCGCACTTGTCAAACCGCATCCAATGCACAGTCAGGCAATCAACTGGCTCAAACGCGCAAAATCACACAATCTTGATATGATTATATCCTCCCGTACCCTTGCCGAACTGTATGCAGTATTAACAACATTGCCTGTAAGTCCAAAAATTACTCCTGAAATGGCATGGCGGCTTATCAGTGAGAATATAGAAGGAATTGCAACAATAATTTCTCTTTCAAGCTCGGAATATATAGCCACAATAAAACATTTAAGAGACTTGGGACTTTCAGGCGGCATAATATACGATGCCCTTGCCTTCAAGGCCTCCATAAAATCAAACGCAGATAAATTAGTTACTTTTAACGTTTCTGACTTTAAACGCTTATGGCCTGATGAAAAGATACAAATTCTCTCGCCATGAGGGGAATGGTTTGACTGGAAAAGACATCCGGTCTGTGAATGGAGAAATAGCGAGTTAAATGTCATATGGCATGTTATAAACTAATTAGGAGGAATAAGGTATGGAAGGAACGATTGCTCAATCCAGAAGATTTCTTGCGATCAATATTTTTATTGTCCTTATGATAGCTTCCGGAATTTGTTTGCTAATTTCATCTGCTCAGGCGATTGAAAAGGAACCAATTGGATTTAGGTCCCTAGAATGGGGCAATGCGCCTGATAAGATGAAGAACAGGTGCGATGACGACATCTGGAATTGCAAAGAAGATCAATATAGGCGTGAGATAACTATTTTTGGTTCTGATAGTAAAACATCGCCTTTTGAGCTTTGCTATGATAAATATATTTCTTCTAGAGAAAAATTGGGCGGTCAAAATGATATGTGGCTGGGAGCTGCACCACTGACAAGAATGGGTTACTGTTTTATGAATGGGAAAGAATTCTTCCAAGTTTATATTCACACCGAAAGCAGAGATTTCGATGAACTTAAAGCTGCTGTTTTTAAACAGTACGGTACTCCTACTATAACGGATATCTCCGGATTATCAGAATATAGCAAGGTTCAAATCTACAAATGGTTGTGGAAAAATGTTCGGGTTGAACTTCAAGTATCCCGCTATAAAGGGTGGCTTAAAATCATAAATACAACTCTTAAGGAAAAGGGAATGTCTCCAGGCAGGGATTCCGGCTTTTAGTTTTCAATACCCAAAAAATAACATATTAATTAATTCTTGCACATTGTAAGGCATATTTTTACCCTTAATTTACTCGTGCTGCTCCGTTCGCCATACCTCTATCACATCAATACGGACATTTTTCTATAAGTCATATTTATTCTCTCTGATGAGTATTTGAAATGTTGCAATTACTTATGGAACTGATGCTTCGTTATTTAATAATTTGCGTAATATTTCCTCATCATCTCTTATAGTCACTTCAAGTGGATGATTTACTTTCGATGAACCATGTGCAAATTTATTTCTTACATTATAAAAATTGATAAGATTTGTAATAAAACTGGGAGGACAACGATCCGGATAAAAACAGTCCAAAAGTGCCCTATTAAATGCTTTTATCTGTTGCATCTCTGATGGAGTCATTTGTTTATATTTTTTTAATTCCAAGCGTGGCAGTTTATTTTTCACAAACCAATTTATCGGGGTGGGTAGGAAACAAGTTCTCTTCCGGCCAAGATAAGAGTATAGCGTTGGCATTTTGATTAACTTATTGAGATAGCTTATTGGATCCTGATCGAACTCAATTTGAAACTGACTCAGCTCTCTTTTTATTTCTAAACATAAAGATGTGATTTCGTCACCGCCCCACAGGAGATCATCTTTTATGAATTCAGAGAGGCTGACTTTTAATTTTCCCTCTATTTTCTGCGCTAGGATAAGAGCAGTTGGAGTTTTATCTCTTTTCTTACACTCTCCCTTACAGTAAAGAGATTCAAGAAGATTACTAATCCATATTAGATTCTGAAGAGAATATATAACACGGCCTTCGCAGAGATGCAATAATGAATAGAGGCATTGTTGTATCCTATTACTAGCCGTGTTATTTATTGGCATAGGCTGTAACCATTGCACGGTTTCCCGTAATGGAACTCTCATAATTTTCAACTTTTTGCAGCAATGGTTCATACGATCAAAGGGGAAAATAAGGGTTATAGGGTATTTTTCGGTGTCACCATGCCACATATTATCCGTACTATCTAATGTAAAATAAGTATCATTAAGGCAGATACACCCCGGCAATGATAAATTTAGAGCTAAAAAGATTTGATAAATGCAATATTTTAAATATTTATCAACCCTGTCTCCATATTCAAAAGGTCCAGAAAAGCTGCCGGATATAACGATGGTGTTCGACTCATTATAATTATTAAGATGTGCATTGTCATTTTCAGGATAAGCCCAACCAAGCATTTCTTTTTCTTCATTACTTTTAAGCGATTCCAATTGTTTTTCAAACAACTCAATCTCTCGTAGGTATTTCATCTCCCGAGCGTAATAGTTTGCAGCAAATCTCCCCATCTCTCTCCAATCAATTTCGAAATGTACCTCTTCATCATTAATAGCTAAAGCAAACTTATTAAATAACGAAATAATATCATTATTCCAAAGTTCATCTTTATATGCTATGTCATAGTGGTCTGAATTGTTGAATATACTTGTGGCGTTTTTGATATAAAGTTGAAAATTAATCATAGACATGCTTGAATGTAGAAACAACCAAAAACAAGAGGCAATACTTCCCTCAAAAAACTTCCTCCAGTCTTAATTTTTACAACTGCCCTTTTTCTATCTTCTCCCTTATCCTCTTTGCCTTCTGAGGCATTGCCTTATAAAAGAATTCCATCTGTGCTTCAAGCCATTGCATTTTGAGCTTTACCGGCTTTTTCCTGTAAGCTTCAATTTCTTCTTTTGTCCTGTAATATAAGAGCGGGCTATTTTTCATTCTTCCATTCTCTCATAATTTTCTTTAAATGAAAAGCATCGGCTTCATCCTGAGGCCTGCTTGTTTTTTCCTTCATTGCAATTAGCTCTTTTACGGGGACAACCGGAATTGTTACATCTTCAAACTTAAATTTTTTCCTAAATTTATATACTTCTTCAAAGTCAAAGGGTTCCTCAATAAAAACATCAAGAATTAAGAAGGGATTCTGGGGATCATAAAGACTAAAGACAGTCATGTTCTTAGTCTCTGCCCATTCTTTTCTTTTTTGGTCATTGGAAAGGTCGTCAAGTCTTACGGGAATTTTCGGTTTCAAGCCGAGCGCTTTTGCAACTTCAATAAACTTATGTAGATTCTCCTTATCAAGAGCCAAGACCATATCTATATCTGCTGTTGCTCTTTCTATTCCGTAGAGATTGACTGCCATACCGCCAACAACAAGATACCTTACATGGTTTACATTAAGCTGAGAAAATAATTTTTTAAAAATCCGCATGGGGTATCCTATTTTGCAACAATCCTCAAAAATTTCCTCTTCCCTGCCTTGAAAAGATAATCACCTTTTTTTAGTTTTGCGCCAGGATTGCCGCATTTCTTATCATCAATAAAAACTCCGCCCTGTTTTATAAGCCGCATTGCCTCGCTTGTGCTTGAACATAACCCTGAAAGCTTCATAATCTTCGGCACCCACATCTCATCCTCTTCCCACTTAAGCTCAAAAACAGGAATCTCATCAGGCATTCCCTTGTCTTTAAAAATATGCCCGAACTCTTCTTTAGCTTTCAAGGCAGCCTCCTTTCCCCAGTATCTTTCCACAATCTCCAGTGCCAGATTTTCTTTAGCAGTCTTTGGATGCACTGTGCCATTTTCCATTCCTTTTTTAAGTGCGCTGAGTTTATCAATTGATATATGGCTCAGAAGTTCATAGTACCTTAGCATGAGGGTATCGTTTATTGACATTACCTTTCCGAACATATCCTTTGGAGGCTCTGTGATTCCTATGTAATTGCCAAGACTCTTTGACATCTTGTTTACCCCGTCGAGTCCTTCAAGCAAGGGCATGAGGACAACAGCCTGTTCTTCTACCCCCATTTTCCTCTGCAAAGTTCTTCCCATAAGTATATTGAACTTCTGGTCTGTGCCTCCGAGTTCAACATCTGCTTTAAGATGAACAGAGTCGTAACCCTGAAACAGCGGATAATAGAATTCAAGTATTGTTATGTCCTGCTGGTTTTCAAATCTTTTTTTGAAATCCTCCCTTTCAAGCATCCTTGCAACTGTCTGCATTGAACCAAGACCGACAATATCCATTACGCTCATCTTTGTGAGCCACTCGCTGTTGAACATGACCTTTGTTTTTTCTGAATTCAGTATCTTGAAAACCTGTTTTTTATAGGTCTCTGCATTATTCCTGACATCTTCCTTTGTAAGCGGCTTTCTCGTCTCAGACCTGCCGGTAGGGTCTCCAATCATTCCTGTGAAATCACCGATAATAAATAATATCTCATGCCCCAGTTCCTGAAACTGCCTCATCTTTTCAAGCAGCACAGTATGCCCAAGGTGAATATCAGGCGCAGTTGGGTCAAACCCTGCCTTTATCCTTAAAGGCGTGTTCTTTTCCGCAGACTTCTCAAGTTTGGCAAGAAGCTCTTTTTCGCTGATTACCTCAACAGCCCCTCTTTTGATTATCTCAAGTTGCTTCTCAGGCGTAAGCATGGAAATTATGATAACCCCTCATGGTAATGGTAGTCAATTCGTCAATTTCAAAACTTTGCTATAATCTCTTTATAACCACGAAAAATTATCAGGAGGATAAGATGAAGAAATCATTTGGCCCGAGGACGCTGATTTACCCGACCCCTGTCTGGGTTATTGGAACTTATGACAAGGCCGGGAAGTCTAATGTTATGACTATTGCATGGGGAGGGCTCTGCTGTTCCAAGCCCCCCTGCGTAGCGATTTCCATAAGGAAGGCAACCTATACTTACGGGAATATTATTGAGCGGAAAGCATTTACGGTAAATGTTCCGTCCGAGGCATACGCCAAAGAGTCTGACTATTTTGGAATGGTCTCAGGAAAAGATACGGACAAATTTGCAGCCGCAGGACTTACTCCGGCAAAGAGCGGCCTGGTTGACGCCCCTTATGTAAAGGAATTTCCTTTGATTCTGGAGTGCAAAGTAATCAACATTATAGAAATCGGGCTGCATACCCAGTTTATAGGAGAAATCATTGATGTTAAGGCTGAGGAATCTGTGCTTAATGAAAAAGGATTTCCGGATATAGAAAAAGTAAAGCCGATACTCTTTAGTCCAGAGATGCGCGCTTATTACAAAGTCGGCGGCTATCTTGGCGAGGCGTTTTCCATTGGGAAGGCGCTGCAATCCCTTCGCAGCTGACCACGGCGCAGCGTTATATATGCTAAAATAAAAAATGAAGTTTCACGATATACATGAAGAATGCGGAGTCTTCGGGGTTTACGGACATCCCGAGGCGTCCAACCTAACATATCTCGGCTTATATGCGCTCCAGCACCGGGGGCAGGAAGGCGCAGGCATTTGCGCATCTGACGGAAAACATCTTCATCTGGACAAATCAATGGGGCTTGTAGCTGACATCTTCAGCGAAAAACGACTTAAGAAACTCCCGGGACATCTTGCAATAGGCCATAACCGCTACTCAACCGCAGGGAGCAGCGTATTAAAAAATGTCCAGCCAATAGTGGCAAACTTTGCATTAGGCTCGCTTGCAATAGCGCATAACGGAAACCTTGTAAATGCGGCAGAACTCAGGGAAGAGCTTGAAAAAGAAGGCGCGATATTCCAGTCAACATCTGACAGCGAGGTAATAGTTCATCTGATTGCGCATTCAAAAATAGGGGATTTCTATGAAAGGGTTATTGATGCGGTAAAGCAGGTTCGCGGCGCATTCAGCCTTCTCATTCTCAGGGAAAATGAACTGATTGCTGTGAGAGACCCCTACGGCGTGAGGCCTTTAAGCCTGGGCAGGGTTGACGGCGCATACGTAATCGCATCTGAGACGTGCGCTCTTGACCTGATTAGCGCTGAATATATCAGGGACATAGAGCCCGGAGAACTTCTGATTATAAATGAGCACGGCCTGAATTCAATGAAGCCTCTGAATGCTCCGAGGCTTGCGTCCTGCATATTTGAGTTCATATATTTTTCAAGGCCTGACAGTTATATATTCGGCAGACAGAACGTCAATGATATAAGAAAAAAACTTGGCGTTCAGCTTGCAAAAGAATCCCATGTTGACGCCGACCTCGTAATCCCTGTCCCTGATTCAGGGGTTCCTGCGGCATTGGGATTCTCAGAGGAGAGCCGCATCCCGTTTGATTTCGGACTCATAAGAAACCATTATGTTGGAAGGACCTTTATAGAGCCGAAACAGAACATAAGACATTTTGGCGTTAAGATAAAACTTAATCCAGTAAGAAAACTCCTTGAAGGCAAACGTGTAATAGTAGTAGATGATTCTATTGTCAGAGGCACAACAAGCAAAAAGATTGTCAAGATGCTCCGTGAGGGCGGCGGCGCAAAAGAGGTTCACATGAGGATAAGCTCTCCACCGATAATAGGGCCGTGTTTTTATGGCATTGACACGCCTACAAGGCAGGAATTGATTGCCTCTACCTATAAAACAGAAGAGATAAGAAAATATATAACCGCAGATACGCTTGAATATCTCAGTCTCGAAGGGCTTAAAGGCATCGTGCCTGAATCGCATAACTTCTGCACGGCATGTTTTGATAACAACTATCCGATAAGTTTTCCGGGCGAGCGCCTGGCGCAGATGGAGCTTTTTCTTAAGTAGATTATTTCCCTTCGCACCACTGCCTTGCATTCTGGAAAAGCCTGAGCCACGGCGACGCCTTGAGTTCTTTCTTCCAGTCTTCCGGCATCCACGCCCATTGCCATTTGAGAAAGGTCCTTTCAGGGTGCGGCATTATCGCAAGGTGCCTTCCGTCTGGGGAGCATAAAGCGGCAATGCCGTTTACAGAGCCGTTTGGATTGAATGGATAGGCGGCTGTAACCTTTCCGTCATCATCAACATAGCGCACAGGAGCAAGGGAATCTTTCTCCACCTTTTTGAGGATGTCTTCCTTCGGGAAATAAGCCCTTCCCTCTCCATGCGCAACCCATATTCCCAGAGTAGAGCCTTCCATCCCCTTAAGCATAATTGAAGGACTCGGGAATATTTTCACCGCAGAAAATCTTGACTCAAACCTTCCTGAGACATTATGGATAAACCTCGGCTGGCATTTATCTTCAATCCCCTGCCACGGAATCCATCCAAGCAATGCCGCAAGCTGACATCCGTTGCATACGCTAAGACTGAATGTGTCAGGCCTGCCGTAAAATTTCCGAAACTGTTCGTAAATCTTTTTATTGAACTTTATGACGCCGGCCCATCCCTTTGCGGAGTCAAGCACATCTGCGTAGCTGAAGCCGCCTACAAATGCCATGCCCCTGAATTTGTCAAGATTCACCTTGCCTTCAAGGAAATCAGTCATTGTGGTATCCCAGACGTCAAACCCCGCCTGATAAAATGCTGACGCCATCTCCCTGTCGCTGTTGCTTCCTTCCTCGCGGATAATTGCAACAGAAGGTTTTTCAAATCCCCCCATCCCCCCTTTTCTAAAGGGGGGCGAGGGGGGATTTGGTTTGAAAGTGACTTTGTATTTCGGCCCGGTCCTGTCATAAATATTCTTCTTTTCCTCATCAGCGCAATCCGGATTCATCTGAAGCCTTTCAAGCTGATAACTCGTCTCTTCCCATATCCCCCTCAAAATTCTCATATCCTCGTCTAAAACAGTAATGCGTGATGCGTGATGCGTGATGAGATTTATTTTGATTCTTTTTTCGGCAGTTGTTTTACCAATAACCTGATGCGGTATTTTCTGTTTCTTGAGTTCTGCTGTTATCTTTTTCTCATTTTTTGGAAGATATTCAATAACAAGTCCGAGTTCTTCGGAAAATAAGCTGGCAAGCGCGGAAGTCACCCCCCCTTCTCTCCCCCCCTTGGCAAGGGGGGGATGGGGGGGTGGTGTTTGTTCCACCTCTACTTCCATCCCGCAATTTCCTGAAAACGCCATCTCAAGAATTGTTGTGATTAATCCTCCGTCACTCCTGTCGTGCCCTGAAAGGATTAAGTCTTTTGATATGAGTTCCTGAATTGCGTTGAAAACCAACTTCAGTAATTTCGGGTCATCAACATCAGGCGCTTCATTGCCAATCTGGCTATAAACCTGTGCAAGCGAAGTTCCGCCAAGCCTGTTTTTGCCGTTGCCTAAATCAATGAAGAGCAACTTGCTCTTGCCCGGTTGTTTTATATCCGGCGTTATTACTTTTGTTATGTCAGGACATGTCGCATACACAGAGATTACGAGCGTCCCCGGCGATTTGACAATCTCTGTAGTCGGGGACAGTCCCGATTCTACAACCCCCTTTAATTCCCCCTTAACAAAGGGGGATTCAGGGGGTTGTGTCCGTAAATCTGGGACAGTCCCCTTCTCTATTTGACTGCTGACTGCCGACAGCTGACTGCTTTTTACAACTGCCGCCATTGAAAGGCTGTCTTTTCCGCCGTCAATTGCAATGCCAAGCTCAAGCATTATATCTCTTACTGCAACTGCCGCATCATAAAGCCTTGCGCCTTCACCCGGAAGTTTTGCCGCCCACATCCAGTTGCCGGAGCATTTTATATCTTCCAGTGCGCTTATCTTGGCCCATACAATATTTGTTAATGCCTCTCCAACAGAAAGTCTGGCCATCGCAGCAGGATTAATCAGTGTCTTTATCGGCTGCTCGCCTATTGAAATCGCAGCGCCGGTATATTTATTTTGATTATTGGCGAAATGACTCTGGGCAATAACAGCCGCATCAGATACTGTAAGATGCAAGGGCCCTGCGCACTGTTGTCTTGCAATGAGCCCTGTAACGCTCCTGTCAACCTTGTTTGTGAGAAACCTCTTTGAGCCTACTGATACAAGCCTCAGAACTCTGTCCAGCGCATCACGAACATTAATCTCTCCTTCACTTCCTTTTAGTAAAGTAATCCCCCCTAACCCCCCTTTAGTAAAGGGGGGGAGGGGGGATTTGTCAGAGGGGTATGAGGGGATTTTAAGAGGCTCAAGTTTCGTCTGAATCCTTTCAAGTTTGAATGTCTTCTGAGGCATGTCGCCGAGTATTTTTTTAAGGTCCAGATTTACAGGCGCGCTTCCGTCATTTTCATCATGAAGCACAATGTATCCGTCGCCTGTAATCTGTCCTATGAATGAGAATGGAACCTTTTCTCTTCTGCAAAGTTCTTCAAATATATCTGCCTTTTCTGGTTTGATGAGAAGCGCATTCAGCTCCTGATATTCTGCGCCCCAGAGTTCAAGAACAGAAAGGGTGTTGTCTCCAACCTGAATCTTTCTTATCTCAATCTTTGCGCCTGCAGGATAGATTATCTCTTTTACGACATTGCAGTTCCCGCCTGCTCCCTGGTCGTGGATGCTTATTATCGGATTATCACTGCCCAGCTCAACGCAGGCCCTTATTACCCTGTTAAGTTTCTGCTCCATCTCAGCATCCCCGCGCTGAACAGCATTGAAATCAAGCTCTGCAATGTTTTCTCCCTGAATCATGCTTGATGCAGCGCCGCCTCCCATTCCAATCCTGTATGCCGGGCCCCCTATCTTTGTGACAAGCATTCCCTTTTCAGGCTGTTCCTTTTCAATATGCCTTGCATCCATCTGGCCGATTCCGGCAGTGAACATGATGGGCTTAATCCATTCTCTTCTTTCTCCGTCTGGAAGCCTCATCCCGAATGACCGTGTGAAGCCCTGAATAACCGGCTCGCCGAATTTGTTGCCGTAATCGGATGCGCCGTTGCTCGCCTCAATCTCTATCTGCAAAGGCGCTGCCAGGTTATCGGGATACTCAAATGATTCATCTTCCCATTGGAGCTTATATCCCGGGATTCTCAGGTTTCCCACGCAGTATGCTGCTGTGCCTGCCATAACATGGGCGCCTCTTCCGGTTGCCTGAACATCCCTAATCCTGCCGCCTGTTCCAGTCTCAGCTCCGGGAAATGGCGCAACGCCGCTCGGAAAGTTATGCGTCTCTGCCGTAAAGATTACGTGATATTTCAGGGCTGCCTCTTTGAATCTTGAATGCCTTCCGACATTCTCAGGTATTATCGCCTTAATCTCATATCCCTTAATGCCGCTTGAATTGTCCTTGAATGCAATCACGCTGTTATTGGGATGTGTCTTTAACGGCTGTTTTATAATCTGCATCAGGTTTTCAGGAATCTCTTTTCCGTCTATAATCAGTTTCCCCCTGAAAAACCAGTGGCGTGAATGTTCGCTGTTTGACTGGCTCAAATCAAAGCATTCAACATTTGTCGGGTTGCGTTTAAGGTCTTTTACAAATAGGTTGTAGTAATATTCTATGTCCCGGTCATCAAGCCCGAGGCCCATCTCTGTGTTTATCTTTCTTAATGCAGATACGCCTTTCTCAATTAAGGGCACCACATAAGCAGGCTCAGGCTTAATCCCTGTCTCAAACGTCTCCAGAGTTTCAGGATACGGACACTCGGTCATACGGTCGTAAACAAGTTCAAGAAAACGTTGAATGAGTGAATGAGTGAATGGGTTAATAGAGGAACTGGACAGCCTGTATCTTCTGGAACGTTCTATTCTCGTAATCTTCTTCAATCCACATGCATGGCATATAGATACAGCATTCGTTGACCATGCTGTTGTGAAGTTCATGCGGGGGCCTACCTCGAACACCACCCCCCCTTCGCTCCCCCCCTTACCAAGGGGGGGATGGGGGGGTAAGGTTGTGCTAAGCGTTAAAAAACTTTCTCCTGAAAAATTCTCAGGCTCAAAGGTTTCTGTTAGAAGCCATTTGAGGGTATTCAGTTCTTTACTTGTAAGCGGAGCAGTTGCCTCAATATTGAAGCAGTGCTCTGTCTCTATATCATTAATATCAGATGCAACGCACTGCCTGAGAATCTGAAGAAGATTTTTCTTCTTTGTCTCAGAAAGCGCCGGTTTTCGGTAGAAATGCAGCAACCCCATAGCATTGAATTATAACATGGGATAAAAAGCTTTTTGGCTGCTTTTCAAACTCTGAGACTTTGCCGCTCTGACACTTTGGCGCTATTGCATTCGGTCTTGCCTTTTTGAGGAGGGAGGGATAAGATAGGGGAAATTTTGGGAAACAGTCTTTATATCAAAATGAAAGACCTGACCCCCAAAAGCAAAAGCAAAAGTGTTGCGCCATAATTCAAAAGGTTGGCTCTTATTTGGTAGCGTTGGACAGATAAAAAGACATAAAATTAGTTAATTGCCCGATTCCAGTAAAATGACAAGAAGAGAAACAAAGAATACAACAGGTCTTACAAGGATTGAGGGCATTCCCTATCACGATGCGTGGGTAGGTTTTATCTGTCTTTCTTGTGGCTTACCCAATAACATTCGTATCGGGCTTCAGCTTTTAGACCCTAAAACCACATACGAAACTGCTGAATGGAAATGCAGTAAATGTGGTTATTTGCATTCAAAAAACTCCGACTTGCCCTTTGAAAATTGGAGTGAAGATTTTACCGTTGCAGAATCAATAAAAGCTCAGAGATTTTGGGAGGCATTTTTCAGAATAGCTACAGAGTACCCCGAATCATACTGGAAGCAATGCAATGCTTGCGGCCGAATTTTGCCCTTTGCTGCATTTAGCAAACATTCAGGGTGGGTGCCGCTTGAAAGGCAAATGGAATGCAGGAGCTGTAAAGGTGCAATAAATGCAGTGCTGAACCCGAAACGAACCAGAGAGCAATTACACGAATCATCGGTCAGGAGAAGGATTGCCGATTTATTGCTGGAAGGGGAAAACGAAACGATTGATATAGCGGATTTATTTAAAAGATTTGGCAGTCGTTGCTTTAAGACAAAGCAACCGCTTGATATTAAGAAAAGGGATACTTGGGCAATTGACCATATTTTGCCTTCAAGATGGCTCTATCCTTTGACAAAAGAAAATGCAGCATTGTTATCAACTGAAGCGAACAACAATAAACGAGATAAATGGCCCAGTGAGTTTTATACCAACAACGAATTGATTGAACTTGCAAAAATAACGGGAGCAGATTTAGGATTGTTATCCAGCAAAACCCCTATTATCAATACCGACATCAATGTCGGTAGATGTGTAGAGCGGTATTTGCAAGTAAGGGAAAAGTCTCATCTGCCGAAAAGAATCAATGAGTTAAAAAAAATCCTGAAAGATTACAATCTTGTCGATAAACTGTCTCATAAGAATAAAAAGTTGTTAGGGTTTGCCAAATAAATTTTACTGCAAAACTAAATACTGGTGTGAAGTGACAGTCCCCTTATCGCGTATGCCGTGCGACTCGCAATGCTCTACGTTTTCTACAAACAAATCAACGATATTAAACCAGCGTTTGCTTACCTTTTTTAATTCCTCTGCCATATCACATTTTACGCTTTTTCCCAAATGCAAAACGCAAACTCCGCCTCGTTTCAGTCGCTCTCTGGATTGTCTGAAGATGCTTTCATAAATTGTAAAGTCCTTTTTCTGCCTTTCTTCAATATATGAGTTTATCTGATATTTAAAATCATTTTCTGACCATCCGCTAAACCAAATCCTTATCCAGTTGGCAAGATAAAACCTTGTGCTGTCAAAGAATGGAGGAGAAGTAATAACCGCGTCAAGATTATTTATTTCTTGCGGCCAGATAGATGTTGAATCTTGATTGTAGATTTTCCCGGAAATAAAATTCAAAGGCAATTCTACTTGCAATGCTCTTTCAACTTTTTCGGTGAGATTTTTGATTAGGCTTTTATAAACAAATTCTCCCTGCGGTGCATAAGGGACAATCGGATGCGACCGTCTGCTCAAAGCATACGGCCTGTTGCCGTGTAGAATATGAAGCAAAGAAGATATAACAAGCATTCGGCTTGGATTTTTAGGATAATTTAGTTTTAAAAATCTCCTTGCCAGCAAAATTTCTTTGAGTGTTTTTTCCTCATAATATTCAGCAAGCTTTTTGTTAAAGCCGAAATGCTTCGCTTCATTCAATTCTTCCTTTGTGCAGCCATTTTGCTCTATGAATTCTGCAATCTGCTGAATGTAATTTAAACACTCATTTTTTTTATGTATGCTAATCTTAGCAGTTGAAATGTAGTAAGCGGGTATGCTGATGTCAAACCCGTAAGGTTTTCTTCCGTTTAATGCTGCCTCAAAAGGAATCGTCCCCACTCCCGAAAATGGGTCAAGAACACTGCCGTTTTCCGGGACAAATGTTTTGACAAGGTGATGGGCGATAGATGCCTTTAATTTTCCTTGATAAGAGCAAAGCGAATGAAGAGGATGTCCCCAGTTTCTTTTGGAGTAGGGGAGTTTTTGGTAAGGCAGATTATTTTTAAAATGCTCCCAATTCCCAAGATTGAAGATTTGTATCTTCTGTTTTTTCTCTGGCGTGTATGTTGATTTTTTGAATTCTAACACCAGCAGCGTTTGGCTCAATACTTCCTTATTTCTTGACCTCCGTTTTCTTAAAAGTTTTTTCTCATTTAATTCATATCCAAGTGCAGCCAATAGTTCAATCAGAATATCATCGGTCTTAATGTGGACATTGGCAAAAATAGAATCGCCAATATCAATCAAAATTTTTGCTCGGTCTTTTAAGTGTTCCCGCAGCTTTGAAAAAATGGCATACATTTCTTCGAAATAACTTTTCGCCATTATCGGAATACGCTGGTCGTATGATTTTTTATGCAGTTTTACAATGGTGTCATTTAGTAATTGATTTTTAGTCATTATGTCCGTTCCGCTGTTGCCCGAAGTATCTTTTTTAACATCATTAATTCCGCTGGTAAGCGCCTGGTCACGGAAAAATCGCAAGTCGTTTTCAAGCTGGATGTATCGTAAAAACCACAGTTCCAGCTTAGTGTTTCTAAAATAATTTGTTCCGTTAAGATAGGGAGGACTTGTAATAACAGCGTCAATCTCTAAGTCGTTTACCAAATCAATATTTTTGGCATTGGCAAGAATCATTTCCGGTGTCGTTTTTAACACAAACTCTAAATTGAGAATGTCATTGGCTATCTCTTTTAATTTGTTTGGTAAAAAATTTTCTAATTCAACCTTTTCTTTTTCCAGTTCTTTTTTAGTCTTAAACCGAACATCACCCGCCTTTTTTAAAAATGAAACGGGAATTAAGGCGGCCAAAACAGCAATGGTAATAGTATCCGCCAGTAGCTCATCTTCCAATTTTACAATGTCAATAAATGAACGCAAACGAAGCAGTTGGCTGAGAACGCTACTCTCAAAATATTTGCTGCTACCGAAAATTAGGTTATAACTTTCTTTCAAATACTTATCTTCCTCAAAATTTTCAATCCTCTCAATAACTTGTCCAGCAATTTGATTTACCTTATCGGATAACTGTTTTCGCATTGCAGAACTTGATTTCAGAATTTTGATTTTTGTCTGTATGAGAAATTGAAGAAGCGGATTGATTTCCGAATAAACAGTTTTTACATTTAATTTATCGGCAGCAAAAATGGTGGTTCCAGTTCCAACAAAGGGGTCGTAAATACAAGCCACTTTCTTACAATAGTTGTTGATGAGCGATTTTACAAACTCAGGAGAATAACCTTCAATAAAAGGATACCATCTCTGAAAAGGAATTGACTTGCTGTTGACAAAGGTTACATCCTTTGGATTAATGATAGAAAACTCGTTAAGATTCTTTTTGATTAAGCGTTTGACAACTTGATTGAGCGACCTCTCCTCTTTCTCGGCGAACAGCACTAATTGCTTGTAACTTTTGATGCCGATTAATTCTCTTAACTCCTCGCTGCTTAATCCTTTTATTTTCGTGTAATAGGGTGCCTCTGGTTCATTGAATGCTAATGTGATTGATTTTTCTTTTGAGTCCTCGGATGGATAGTCGCCAAAGTAAATGGATTTGAAGTATTGTCCCATAGAGAATATCCCCCCTATAATTTATGAAAAAACTGATATATTATGATAGTTATTTCATAAAATTTTGTCAATGGGGAAATGCGGGGAGTGGAGCAGATCAAAAGTCAGAAGTGCGGAGGCGACTCTCCGCTCACGCTGCGGAAAAACCAACCGCCTTACGACTCGAATCTAAGAATATTAAGGTTATGGATATTTTTGAAGTGTTTGTAATTTGCAGTTGCGAGGGAAGAGCCTTTTGTAATGGCAGTTGCGGCTATGAGCGCATCAACGGTTCCCAATCCATCGGAAAGCGCATGCTTCTCAAGCATATACATTGCCTTTTCAGAAATCCTTTCGTCCGGATAAATCACTGACGATATATTTCTTCTTATGAATTCTTTTACGGCTTTTAGCTCTTCCTTGTTAAGACATCCCTGTATCAGTTCCATTACAGCAAGGGAGCTTACTGCTCTGTCGGGATAAGAAATATCTGTTATGAAATCCCGCGCTGCCGGATTTCCTCTGAAAAACCAGATAAGGACATCTGTATCAAATATTATCTTTGGTATCTTTCCTTCCTCCGTTCATTGAGCCATTTTGACACGTCTTTTATATCCTTCCTGTTTTTCCAGATACCGAATCCTACGGGATTAAATTGTTCCTCAACTGTCCCTATAGGTTTCAGAACAGCGATGGATTTTCCCCGCAGTGTTATAACCACTTCATCGCCTTTTCTGACGCTTCCGAGGATTGCAGACGCCCTGTTTCTGAGTTCTTTTGCGGTTGCCGTTTTCATAAATAATCACCTCAAAGTATATATTTTAAAGTATACACTTTACTAATCAGGAAGTCAACTGACGGCTCCCCTGATAGTTATATGGAGATTACCCGAACACCCTCTTAAAAATATAGTCCACGTTCTTGAGATAATATTTAAGGTCAAAGATTTTTTTTATCTCTTTTGAAGAGAGGTGTTTCTTGACGTCTTTATCCTTCAATAATAATTTTTTGAATTCAATTCCCTTCTTCCAGCTCTGCATAGCATTCCTCTGAACAAGCTCATACGCATCCTCACGGCTCATTCCCGTTGAAGTAAGGCTCAGAAGAACACGCTGAGAATTATAGAGGCCGTAACTGCGGTTCATATTTTTAAGCATCCTGTCAGGATATACATGGAGTCCCTCAAGAATGCCATTAAGCCTGTTAAGCATATAATCAACGAGTATCGTGCTGTCGGGAATAATCACCCGCTCAACAGATGAATGAGAGATATCGCGCTCATGCCAAAGCGCAATGTCTTCAAGCCCTGCCATCGCATTTGAGCGGACCAGCCTCGCAAGCCCTGAGAGGTTCTCACATCCGACAGGGTTTCTCTTATGCGGCATTGCCGACGAGCCCTTCTGCCCTTTCGTGAAAGGCTCCTCTGCCTCAAGCACCTCTGTCCTTTGCAAATGCCTTATCTCAATAGAGATTTTTTCTATTGACGCTGCAATGAGCGCAAGGGTTGTGAGGTATTCTGCATGCCTGTCTCTCTGGACCACCTGTGTTGCAACCGGTTCAGGTTTCAGGCCGAGTTTTTTACATACCTTTTCTTCTATCTTTGGAGTGATATTTGAGAATGTGCCGACGGCTCCGGAAAACTTGCCTATGCTCACAATATCCTTAGCCTCTTCATCCGGGGCGGTATTCCTCTTCATTTCTTCGTACCAGAGAGCAAATTTAAGCCCGAAGGTCATTGGCTCTGCATGAACTCCGTGGCTCCTTCCTATTACAGGAGTATTTTTATATTTGTCCGCCTGTTTTTTAAGCACAGGCATCAGCTCCTTTAGGTCTTTAAGAATAATGTCTGCCGCCTCTTTCATGAGGAGCGAGAGTGCGGTATCAATAACATCGGATGAGGTCAATCCCTTATGAATGAACCTTGACTCATGACCTACATTTTCTGCGACTGACGTGAGGAATGCAATAACATCGTGCTTAACAACGCTTTCTATTTCGTCAATTCTTTTTACGTCGAACTTTGCCTTTTTCTTTATTTTTGCGACTGCATCAACGGGTATCTCTGCAAGTTCTGCCCAGGCCTCGCAGACTGCTATTTCAACATCAAGCCATTTCTGAAATTTGTTTTCAGGCTCCCAGAGCTTTCCCATGACCGGCCTTGTATAACGCAGTATCATAATTGTCTCCTTCTATTAAAAATTATATGAAAGAATGTCATATTCTACCCATACAATCTCAATTTTTCCATCATAACCCCCTTAATCCCCCTTAACAAAGGGGGAATTTGGGGGTTGTGCCCATTACGCCTTTTTCTGCTGAGATGTTATTCCCCTGGCGATTTTGTCCAGTATGCCGTTTATAAATGCCGCTGATTCTGCCGTTGAATATTTCTTCGCAATCTCTATTGCCTCATTCATCGTTACCGCCTCCGGAATATCTTTGCGGTGCAGGAGTTCATAGACGGCAAATCTTAATATGTTCCTATCAACAGCAGCCATTCTCTGCATGGCCCAGTGTTCCGCTGACTTGTTGATTACGGAATCTATCTCATCAAGGTTAGAAAGAGCGCCTTTGATTATTTCTGTTGCGAATTTTTTGACTTCAGCATCTTTTTCTTTGTCAGCCCAGAACTGCTTAAGACTGCTGGTTATGGCGCTTTTATTCCCAAAATCAGATTGAAAGAGAAACTGCAGAACATACTCCCTGGCCTTGCGACGTTTCATACTTACGGCAAATGAAACGGTGAATGGGTGAATGGGTGAAAAATTCAAAATGCAAAAAGCAAAATTTAAAAAAAGGGAATTCCATAATTTTGCATTTTTATATTTGATTTTTGAATTTAAAATTCGATTCACCGATTC
>Ga0210036_1001974_pt1 | contig 22430 bp, 16 predicted proteins | sample CryGeymeta201515_FD_185469 | JGI IMG/M metagenome (GOLD analysis project Ga0210036, IMG submission 185469) | Groundwater microbial communities from Crystal Geyser aquifers in Utah, USA - Crystal Geyser metaG 2015-15 (SPAdes) (version 2) | ecosystem: Environmental > Aquatic > Deep subsurface >...
TTTTTCAAAAAGTCTGCTTCAAGATCCTTTGTCTCCTTGCTTTTTGAGGTTATCTGATTTGCCCAACCAACTAATACAACTAATAATGCGAATCCAGAGACTAAGAGGAATCCTTCTATATCCATTGTATGCTTCCCAGTCTTTAAATTGTCTATTAAAAATTCTGCAACCTTTAATAATTTTTCCATCAATGTATATTGCTCCTGTTCTTGATAAAACTTTCCATATCCTCAATGCCACTGCCCTATCTTCGTAGCACGAATCTGCTTCTCTCTAATAAGCCACATTCACGGAATAAGAAAAACACCATTCCTAATTCCTACGCCGCCTTTCCTGTCCATATAAGCTGAGGGTCAAGATGCGGGTCATATTCATATTTCTTGGGTTTCAGCTTTGAGGTGTCATACGATGCAAGCCCGACTGGCACAGCATTTTTGCGTTTGTCTGTTTCATGCCGGTAGGCTTCAACGTCTTCGTTTTTCTTTTTATTTTTTTGGACCACTCTTATTTTCCTTTGAAATATCTTTAAGCATCTCCCTGATTTGAGGTTTTATCTTTGGGACGTCGCGCTTTACAGCAAGCCAGACCTTTTTCATATCTATTCCAAAATAGAAATGACTTATCTTGTCTCTCATGCCGGCCATCTTTTTCCACGGAATATCAGGATATTTTCTCCTGATATTTTCGGGAATATTTTTAGCGGCTTCGCCAATAATCTCAACGCATCTGACAACAGCATAATTTGTCTTTTCATCCGATGCAAAATCTTCATAGGTTATATCTTTAATGAACTTTCCCGCTTTATCCATATTTTTGAGAATGTCTTTAATATATAGAGCAATATCACGTTTCATACGTAGACTACTTCCTTAAATATTCTTTTTTTAAGTTCCGGTCTCACATCTTCTCTTGGCACAAGGTCAACCTTGATTCCGAGAATATCGGTAAGATAGTTTTCAGCCCCAACCCAGTCAAGCAAACTCACCGGCTCATCGAATTCAACCAGAATGTCTATGTCGCTTTTCTTTTTCTGCTGTCCCCTGATATAAGAGCCGAAGATTCCCATTTCGATGATTTTGTATTCACGTCTCAGCTCATCGCGATGCTCGGCTAATATTTTTTTAACTTTATCAATTTTCCTCATATCTTTCCTCTTTGTTTAAGCCCTTTCATCATACATCTCTGAGAACTATTTTAATAATCTTCGGAGTTTTATCTCAAGCTAAATCAACACCTATTTAAAACTAATAATTGGAATCAAAACTTTTATTCCCCTTCCATCTGCAGATACATCGTATCTCCTGTCTTTATCTGGCTTCCGGGCCTGGGCTTTTGTGATTTTACTACTTCTCCTTCACCCGTAACGTTAAGTTTAATGTTAAGTTTTTCCGCAAGCTGCGCAGCCTCCTGCTTTGTCTTGCCCTGAAAATCAGGACAAGAATAAATTACCTCATAAGGCCCGGAACTGACAACAAGCGTAACCTTTTCCGTAATCTTTTCGCCGGGAGCCGGTTTCTGCGCGATAACCTTGTCTTTCTCAGTGGAATTTGAATGCACACGAATAACCTTAGCTATTTTCAGCCCGTCCTTTAAAAACTCCGATTCCGCCTGAGCCAGAAATTCTCCAACTACAGAGGGAACGGATTGGACTCTCGGCCCTTTACTTACAATCACCCTTATACTGCGCTGTTCTTTAACTCTGCTTCCTGAAGGCGCATCCTGCCGGATTATATAACCTGCAGGCGCATCCAAATCATACTCTTCGGCGTCTATCTTCAGATTAAGCCCCTTCTGGCTCAGAAGTTCATTAGCCTCAACAAGGCTTTTGCCTGAAAGGTCGGGGACGTCCACGGTCCGGCTAAAACTTAGTAATTTAAAGGTAAGGTATGCAAAAAGCAGAACTATAAGAACAAAGGCTAAAGAATAAAGCAAAAACTTTGCTATTTTGCCTGTGGCTTTTTGCAAATCAGTCAATCCTTTTCAACCACTTTGCTTATACTGACGATTTTATCTTCCGCATCAACATCCATAATCTTGACCCCCTGAGTATTTCTCCCATGCAGTAATATACTGTTTGCAGTAGTCCTTATAATCTTGCCGGAATTCGTAATCATGATTATCTCATCCTCGTCGCGCACCTGTATAAGGCCCACCGCCTTACCGCCTCTCTCTATAACCTTTATAGATATTACTCCCTTACCGCCTCTGCCCTGAACACGATAATCTTCTATCTTGGTCCGCTTGCCAAGTCCTCTTTCTGTAACTGTGAGTAATGTTGTTCTTTCCTCGGCAACCTCTGCTGAAACAACCCCGTCTCCTTTTGCAAGACGTATTCCTCTAACTCCCCTTGCAGTCCGTCCCATATCACGGACGTCCTCTTCGTTAAAACGGATTGCAATGCCGTTCTTGGTGCCAATAATGAGGTCACTCTTGCCATCTGTCTTTTTAACGGCTATAAGCTCATCTCCTTCTTCAATCGTAACTGCTATTATGCCCCTGCCTCTTGGATTGTTGTATTCTTCAAGAGCGGTTTTTTTGACTGTCCCGGCCTTTGTGAACATAACAAGAAACCCTTCTTTAAAATCCCTCACCGGAAGCGCCGTTGCAATTCTTTCGCCCTCTGATAATTGGAGGAGATTTATAAGCGCCTTGCCTTTTGCAGCGCGTCCTGCCTCGGGAATCTGATATATCTTGAGCCAGTAGAGCCTTCCGAGGTTGGAGAAGAAAAGCATGTAGTCATGCGTTGAACCTATAAAAAGCTGCTCAACAAAATCTTCCTCCTTTGTTTCCATTCCGATAAGCCCCTTCCCGCCCCTGCGCTGGCTTCTGTAAGCAGACAATGGATTTCTCTTGATATAACCCTGATGAGAGAGCGTAATAACCATATCTTCCTCTGATATGAGGTCTTCCATGGTAATCTCCTTTAAGCTCGCGGCAATCTCCGTCCTCCTTTCATCAGCATACTGTTTTTTAATCTCTCCCAGTTCGTCTTTAATTATCTTTGAGACAAGGGCGTCGCTTCCGAGTATTGCCTTCAGCCTCTCAATCTGTTTCAACGTCTCTGTGTATTCATTTATAATCTTTTCACGCTCCAGGCCCGTGAGTCTCTGGAGTTTCATGTCAAGTATTGCCTGCGCCTGGATTTCAGACAAAGGATAATTATTCATGAGTCCGCGCCTTGCCTCTTCAGGCGTCTTTGACGCCTTTATCAATGCAATGATTGCATCAAGATTATCAAGCGCAACCTTAAGCCCTTCCAGTATATGCGCCCTTTCTTCTGCCTTTCTGAGTTCAAATCTGGTCCGCCTTATGACAACATCCCTCCGGTGCTGTATAAAATGGCTGAGTATCCTCTTTAAAGGCATCACCTGAGGCTGGCCGCTTACAATGGCCAGCATTATAATTCCGAATGTGGATTCCATCTGCGTGTGCTTGTAAAGGTTATTCAGGACGACTTCCGCCATCTCGCCCCTTTTAAGGTCCAGGACCACCCTTATGCCTTCCCTGTCGGATTCATCTCTTATCTCGGATATGCCTTCTATTTTTTTCTCTCTTACAAGCTCGGCAATCTTTTCTATGAGCCTGGCCTTATTCACCTGATACGGGAGTTCCGTGATTATGATATTTTCTCCGCCTCTGTATTCCTTCTCAATCTTAGCCTTGGCCCTGACCTTAATAATCCCCCTGCCTGTGGTGTATGCATCAACGATTCCCTGCATTCCATGAATTAAACCGCCTGTAGGAAAATCAGGGCCCTTTACTGCATTCATCAGGTCATTAACAGTTGCTTCGGGATTATCAAGGAGCATAATAAGCCCGTCTATTACCTCGCCGAGATTATGCGGCGGTATATTGGTTGCCATCCCGACGGCAATGCCTGAGGAGCCGTTTACTATAAGATTAGGCACTCTTGATGGAAGCACCAGAGGCTCTTCTGTGGTCTCATCAAAATTGGGTGTAAAGTCAACCGTCTCCTTATCTATGTCCGCAAGGATTTCTTCCGAGAGTTTTGCAAGCCTTGCCTCTGTGTAACGGTATGCGGCAGCAGGGTCGCCGTCAATTGAGCCGAAGTTGCCCTGTCCGTCTATCAGGGGGTATCTCATGTTAAAATCCTGAGCAAGCCTTACAAGGGCGTCATAGACAGCGGTATCGCCATGGGGATGATATTTCTTTAAAACCTCTCCGACAACACCGGCGCACTTTGAATACTTCTTGCCCGGAAGAATGCCTTCCCTGAACATCGCATAAAGTATTCTTCTCTGCACGGGTTTAAGCCCGTCTCTTACCTCAGGAAGAGCCCTGCCGATTATTACGCTCATGGCGTAATCCAGGTAGGACACCTTCATTTCTTCTTCAATGTTTACAGGAACCTTTGCCATTTTCCCCCTCTTTTTTTAAAAAATAAATGCCTTCAGCGCTTAAGAAAAACGTTATAGTTTACCATAAATCATATGCTAAATTGGCATATATTAGAGGTCAGAGCAGTAGACCAGTAGAGCAGCAGTCCAGTAATTTTCATCCTACCGCTCTATTGCGCTTCTGCGCTATTGCTCTATTTATGATATTCCTGAATGGATTTTATGCTCATATTTTTCCTGCGGAGCATGTCTATCGCATTGACAACCGCCTTCGCCCCTGAAACAGTCGTAGTATAAGGCACACCATACTGGAGCGCGCTGTGCCTTATTGAAAAAGAATCTCTCTGCGCCTGCGCATCGCTCACCGTGTTGATGATGAAATTCACTTCCTTATTTTTGATTAAATCCACGATATGAGGCCTGCCTTCTTTTACCTTATTTATGACTGCAACTTCTATCCCTTTGCCGCTGAGATGCGCTGCAGTGCCGCGCGTTGCTATCACCTCAAAACCCATGGCAATGAGTTTCTTCACAATATCACAGACTCCGTCCTTGTCTTCATCCCTGACGCTTATCACAATCTTACCCGACACAGGTATTCTGTTGTTGGATGACAACTGAGCCTTTGCATATGCAATCCCGAAATCCTCGTCTATTCCCATCACCTCTCCGGTTGACTTCATCTCAGGGCCAAGTATTATATCTACGCCGCTGAACCTGTCAAACGGGAATACAGCCTCTTTAACAGCAACGTGCCTTATCTCCTTTTCAGTTGTCAGCCCGAGTTCCTTCAGTGTTTTCCCGAGCATTGTCTTTGCGGCAAGTTTTGCCAGCGGAACGCCCGTTGCCTTGCTCACATAAGGTATCGTCCTTGCCGCCCTTGGATTTACCTCAAGAATGTATATCTCACTGCCTTTTACAGCAAACTGTACGTTCATAAGACCTATAACATTAAGTTCATGCGCTAAGGCCTTTGTCTGCTTTTTAATCTCATCAACAATAGCCTTATCCAGAGAATAAGGCGGCAGGGAGCATGCAGAATCGCCTGAATGTATTCCTGCCTCTTCAATATGCTCCATAACACCGCCGACAATTACATCAACCCCGTCTGAGATAGCATCAACATCCACCTCAACAGCGCCGGACAGATATTTATCAATGAGAACAGGACGCTCAGGCGACGCCTTTACAGCCCTCTCCATGTAATCAAGAAGTGAACTCTCATCATAGACAATCTCCATAGCCCTTCCTCCAAGCACATAAGAAGGCCTTACCATAACAGGATACCCTATCTTTTTCGCAATCACTGCGGCGTCTTCAGGAGACATGGCAGTGTCGCTCTCCGCCTGCTTGAGATTGAGTTTATGGAGAAGTTTTTTGAATCTCCGCCTGTCTTCTGCGCGGTCTATTGAGTCAGGAGAAGTGCCGAGAATCTTTACGCCCTCTTTTTCAAGAGGCACTGCCAGCTTTAACGGCGTCTGCCCTCCGAACTGCACTATAATGCCTTCCGGTTTTTCAGCGTCAAGGATATTCAGCACATCCTCTATAGTCAGCGGTTCAAAATATAACCTGTCAGCGGTGTCATAGTCGGTGCTTACAGTCTCAGGATTGCAGTTGACCATTATAGTCTCGTAACCAAGCTCCTTCAAAGCAAAAACCGCATGGACGCAGCAGTAATCAAATTCAATCCCCTGCCCTATCCTGTTAGGGCCGGAGCCGAGGATAACGACCTTTTTGCGCCCTGTGGGATTGATTTCGGATTCTGTTGATTTAGGATTTCGGATTTCGGATTTCGGATTTAATTCCGCAATCTGCAATCCGCATTCCGCAATCGAATAAAACGGTTTTTCATACGTTGAATACATATACGGAGTATATGCCGCAAATTCCGCTGCGCATGTATCCACCATTTTATAGACAGGTTTTATGCCGGATTCATTCCTCAGTTTTCTTATCTCCGCCTCTGTCTTTCCTGCAAGATTGGCAATATGCCTGTCAGAGAAGCCGTATTCCTTTGCCTCCCTTAAAACAGAGCGGAAGCTCGGAAGTTCGGAAGTTCGGAAGTTATTTTTTTCTTGAATCTTGAATCTTGAATCTTGAATCTTTTTCTCAAAATCCACAATCTGCCTTATATTATTCAGAAACCACAGGTCAATCCATGTAAGTTCATGAACTTCATCAACAGACATCCCATCCCTTAATGCCTGAGCTATATACCAGAGCCTTTCAGGATTCGGTATCTTGAGCCTTGCTGTAAGCTCTGCGCCGCTTACGTCTATTTCTTCAAAGCCGTAGCTGCCAATCTCAAGACTTCTTATTGCCTTCTGCAGGGACTCCTTAAAACTTCTGCCTATGGCCATTACCTCTCCGACAGATTTCATCTGCGTTGTGAGCGTGGAATCCGCAGTAGGAAATTTTTCAAATGCAAACCTCGGAACCTTTGTTACAACATAATCAATCGCAGGTTCAAAAGACGCAGGCGTTTCCCTGGTTATGTCATTTGGTATTTCTTCAAGCGTAAGCCCGACTGCGAGCTTTGCGGCAATCTTTGCGATAGGGAACCCTGTTGCCTTGCTTGCAAGCGCGGAGGACCTTGAAACACGAGGATTCATCTCTATAACAACCATCCTGCCGTTTTGATGATTCAGCGCAAATTGGATATTTGAACCTCCGGTGTCAACTCCTATTTCCCTGATGATTGCTATCGCTGCATCGCGCATCCGCTGATATTCCTTGTCTGTCAGGGTCTGCGCAGGCGCAACTGTTATGGAATCTCCCGTATGGACCCCCATCGGGTCAAAATTTTCTATGGAGCAGATGATAACGACATTGTCCTTCATATCCCGCATCACCTCAAGCTCATATTCCTTCCAGCCGATAACTGATTCTTCCACAAGAACCTGATGAACAGGACTCAGTTTCAGCCCTTTGTCAAGAAGCTCTGCGTATTCTTCCATGTTATATGCAATGCCGCCTCCTGTTCCTCCGAGAGTGAATGAGGGGCGCAGTATCACAGGGAAGCCTATATGTTCAACTGCGTCAAGCCCTTCTTTCATAGCGCTGATATTAGAGCTTTTCGGCACCTCAAGCCCGATTTTTTCCATCGCCTCTTTGAAAAGCTCTCTGTCTTCAGCCTTTTTTATCGCATGAAGTTTTGCGCCGATGAGTTCAACCTTATGCTTTTCAAGCGCCCCGCTTTCAGCAAGCTCAACAGCGAGATTAAGCGCAGTCTGCCCGCCCATTGTCGGAAGAAGCGCATCAGGCCTTTCTTTCTTTATTATCAGCTCAATGATGTCTGCCGTCAGCGGCTCAATGTAGGTTGCGTCGGCAATCTCCGGGTCTGTCATAATTGTTGCCGGATTGGAATTGACAAGAACTACTTTATAGCCTTCTTCGCGCAACGCCTTGCACGCCTGAGTTCCGGAATAGTCAAACTCGCACGCCTGTCCTATGACAATAGGCCCCGAGCCGATTAATAAGATTTTTTTAATGTCAGTTCTTTTTGGCATCGTATTCCATTTTCTATGTTGTCATTGCGAGGGACAAAGTCCCGAAGCAATCTCAGGAGATTCCTTCGCTTCGCTCGGGATGACAGTCATGGTATCACTATCTAAAATACACCACCCTTGCTCCACCGAGATGAAGCGGAATCTGAGAATCTTCCGATGAAGAAAATGGTATATGTCGGATTTGATTTGTCTCAGCATATGGTTAGCTCAAAAATGATATTGGAAAACTAAATGTAGTCCATTCCGTTTATGTGCAATCTCTTTAATTTCAAGAATAATTTCTCCATTAGAAATTTTGTTGTTCTCTTTGTTATAAATAAATTTAGGCGCCATTAAACTATTCAACTCGCTCACTACACTAGAAATAATTTTTTCTCTCACTTCTATATATATCTTATCTTTATCCCTTGAAGGGTTTACCTGTAGAATAAGATTAAATGTCTTCTCAGGAATTTCTGGATACAGATGAGGATTGCCATCAGTTGCAACCTCTGACATAATTCTAAATCGAGGTGAGACAGATGCTTTTTTCGACATGCCATTGATTTTCGTAGCAATATCAGACCGTGATCGTGCAATAATGCTCTGGTCATTAATCTTTTCAAAAATAGCTTCCAATTCAGGAGTAAAATTATTTCCTAAATGTTCTCGTGCTATTGCTTTCATGGTTTCGGCTATAAGTTTTTCCTTTGGTATTGTCTCAAAAAAAGAGCCCTCGACTATAGAAATCCGCATTTTTTCAGCTTTGGTATTATTTGTCCTCACAAAATAGAAACAAGTCCTTCCATGGCTACCATAGTGAGCCGACTTTGAATGAGGGTAATCAATTATATTAGCTAACTTAGAAACGATTTGCGTTCCATTAATCGCATTGATTTCATCGAGAGTTTTATATTTGGTTGGAATAGTTGAATTAAAAGAAGACACATTTGAACCTTTAGAATCTTTAAGTTCCAATATGCTTCCATTTTGCAATTCTCCTCTAATGATATCCGAGGTAAAGAGAAAATCAGGAAATACATTAGCACTAGACTTAAAATTAAAACCCAATAAAGATCCTAAAACATTATTATCACCAGAACTATCAGCGCCCTTTGAAAACTTTTTAAGTATCTCTACAATATTATCATTAGCAATATTAAATACTCTTTGTTTTTCAGTTGCAGAGAACGAATTAAAATTTTCACGAAATTTTTTCCAAGTATTTTGATGAAGTTTTTTAGGGAAAAGACTGGCAATAGTCTTCAATTTTGAGGGGTTGTCAGAAAGAATAAGGGTTTCGAGTAAATTACAACGATAAGAACTCTCAAAAGCTTTCTTTAGTGACAATGCTATAGTCTTATAGTATCTTTTTCTATCGTCAAGGTAAGCAAATTGACCAGACGAAGAAGAAATATATTCGAGAGGTTTTTTAGTAAAATCTCTATCTCTCCTAATATTTTCTATTATTTTGATGAAAAACCCTATAACATCAATCATTTATATGCCCTTCTCTTTTCAGCTATCATTAAAGATAACTGTTTATTTTTATATTTATATTGTTGCATCAGTTCTTTCTCAATATTTTTTCCATACCAAACTAAATCTAAATTTTCGGTATAAATGTAATCTTTATAAAACTTCTCTATTCTATCGCTTTCTCTTATAAATTTTAATCGTTTTTCAATCAGTTTAACATTTTTTGTGTCTTTCTCTATGCCAATAGAATTCCTATTTAATTGTTCGACTGCAACCAGAGTAGTACCCGTCCCTGCAAAAGGATCCAAAATAGTATCATTAGGATTGGATGATGATAAGATTATTCTTAGAAGTAACTGTATTGGTGACTGCTGTTTATGAAACCGCTCGCCGGTAGATTTACGAATAGCTTCATCCCCTGCAAAATAACCTGCCGTCAGTTCACGTATATCTTCCCACACATCAGTCACATACATCCCATCCTCACGTTCATATTTATACTCTGCCGGTAAAGGTGGATTAATCCTCAACCTATTAAAAACCCTTGGTTTCTTACCTTTTATCGCAAAAGCTATTATTTGATAATGTTTGCCAAACTTATTACTGCAAGGCACTGCTGATGTCTTCTTCTTCCAGATTATTAAATTTTGCAAATTCCATCCCGATTCTCTCAAGCACCATAAAACTTGTTCTGCATTTTTTTCTCTCTGCATAAAATAAATTGCTCCGCCTTGAGATGTTAATTCATATACCTTTCTACAAATATTTCTCATCCAATCCCAATAGACTTTATCAGGCAAATTGTCATCATGTTCTGCATATTCTTTGCCCTGATTGAATGGCGGATCAAGAAATGTCAAATCTATGGTTTTAAAAAAATCAATTCTTGAGAGCTTTTTATGTTCTAACTCTTTTGTACAATCGCCATATATTATTTTGTAACCCATTAATACCCCTCTATCATCTCTCTGAATCTCTTAAACAAATGCGCAGAATCATTCGGCCCGGGACCTGCCTCGGGATGGTGCTGGACAGAAAATATCGGCAGTTCAACATGCTGCAGGCCCTCTTCAGAACCGTCAAAAAGGTTCTTATGCGTAAGCCTCACCTTTCCTTTAAGGCTGTTTATGTCAACGCAATAATTATGGTTCTGCGATGTTATCTCAACTCTCCCTGTTGATAAATCCTTTACGGGATGATTGCCCCCGTGATGCCCGAATTTTAATTTATATGTCTTTCCGCCCATTGCAAGCCCGAGTATCTGATGCCCGAGGCAGATTCCGAAGATGGGTTTTTTGTCCATCAGCTTCTTTGCGCTCTCTATCGCATAAGTAACTGTCTGCGGGTCGCCGGGCCCATTGCTTAAGATTATCCCGTCAGGATTCATCTCAAGAACTTTTTCGGCAGGGGTCTGCGCAGGGACAACAGTAACATCAAAACCGGTGTCAACAAGGTTTCTGAGGATATTAAATTTGATTCCGAAGTCATATACGACTACCATAATCCCCCCACGCCCCCCTTTAGAAAAGGGGGGTAAGGGGGGATTTGAGTTCTGAGTTTGGAGTTTGGAGTTTTTTGAATTTTGAGTTTTGAATTTTGAGTTTTGAATTTCTGCAGCAGCAGGCTGCCACTTCCAGCATCCTTCTTCCCATTTATACTGCTTTTTTGTTGTAACTTCCTTCACAAAATCAAATGCGGAAATACCGGGATGCTTTCTCACTTTTTCAAGAAGGCTCTCAGCTTTTGCGTCAACCGTAGAAATTACCCCCATCTGCGCGCCGTGGTTTCTCAAATGCCTTGTCAGCGCCCTGGTGTCAAGGCCCTGAATCCCGACTACATTGGATTTTTTAAGATACTCATTGAGACTTGTCTTTGAGCGCCAGTTAGAAGGAAAATCACAAGCCTCTTTTACTATGAATCCCTCTGCCTTAACGCCGCCCTGAGATTCAATATCCTCCTCATTTACGCCGTAATTTCCAATCTGGGGATAGGTCATTGTTACTATCTGTCCTTTGTAGGATGAGTCGGTGAGTATTTCCTGATAGCCAGTCATAGAGGTATTAAAGACAACCTCGCCAAGGGTCTCGCCTTCGGCGCCGAAACTCTCGCCTTCAAACACAACCCCGTCAGAAAGGACTAATAATGCCTTACTCATATATTTTCCCCTTGCATATGGTTATCACTGGCATGCCTTTCAAAACCAATCCTTCAAAGGGCGTATTTTTGCCTTTAGAAATAAATCCCTCAGCCTCAACTTTATATTCCTTATTCACGTCAACTATAACCACATCAGCATCAGAGCCGACTTTCAGCGTTTCTTTATTTAACCCTAAAATATTTGCGGGATTCACTGCCATTTTTTCAACAAGCTGCCGCATGGTTAAAACATCCTCATGCACAAGATTTAAACTCAAGCCCAGCGCAGTCTCAAGCCCTGATATGCCGGACGGAGCATGGTCAAATTCCCTTAATTTTTCATCTCTGTGATGCGGCGCATGGTCTGTCGCAATAACATCAATCGTGCCGTCTTTCAAGCCCTGTTTAATTGCATCAACATCCTTTTGCGTCCTTAACGGCGGATTCACCTTTGCATTTGTGTTATATCCTTCTACCGTATTCTCTGTAATGCTGAAATAATGCGGGCATGTCTCTGCCGTTATATTTATTCCTCTTTTCTTAGCCTCTCTGATTATCCTCACAGAACCTTCTGTTGAGACATGGGCAATATGAAGTTTTCCGCCGGTAAGTTCTGCAAGAGCAAGGTCCCTGCAAATCATTATTTCTTCAGCCTCGGAAGGTATCCCTTTTAATCCGAGGGTCAATGACAACAGCCCTTCGTTCATCACGCCGCCTTCGGAAAGGTTTGTATCCTCGCAGTGAGAAATTATCGGGACCTTGAAGGCCCTTGAATATTCAAGCGCCCTCCGCATAATAAGGCTGTTCATCACAGGATTTCCATCGTCAGAAAAGGCAACACAGCCTTCGGCGTACATTATGCCCATCTCTGCAAGTTCCTCGCCTTTCTGCCCTTTTGTTATTGCGCCAATCGGATAAACAGCGCATGCGCCTTCCTGAATTGCCTTCCTGATAATAAAATCCGTCACGCTTGAATTATCATTTACAGGGTTTGTGTTAGGCATGGCGCAGACTGTTGTAAACCCGCCCTTAACAGCAGCAGCAGTCCCTGTCTTTATCGTTTCCTTATATTCATATCCCGGTTCCCTGAGATGTGTGTGCATGTCAATAAGACCGGGCAGAACATAAAGTCCGGTTGCGTCAATGGTTCGGAGTTCGGAGTCTACCCCCCTTTTAATCCCCCCCTTATCAAGGGGGGGCTGGGGGGGTGTTTTCTTCTGCTCTTCTGCTCTTCTGCTCTTCTGCTCTATCCCTTTAATTTTCCCCTCTTCAACTAATATATCCCCAATCCCATCAATTCCCTGCAATGGGTCTATTATGTGAGCATTCTTGATTAATATTTTCATTCCAATCTACCCAAATTGGTCATTGCGAGCCGAAGGCGTGGCAATCTCATCCTTGGAGATTGCTTCGTCGTCCCGAGCTGCTCGGGACTCCTCGCAATGACAATGTTTTATAACCATTCTGTATATGAGTATCACTCCCTCACCCCTGCCAGCAGATACATCACAGCCATCCTTACGGCCAGGCCGTTGGTAACCTGCTCAAGTATCACAGACCTCGGCCCGTCAGCAACATCGGACGCCACCTCCACCCCTCGGTTTATCGGCCCCGGATGCATCACAATCGCATCCTTATCAGCCTTGAAAAGCCTCTCTGAAGTAAGCCCCCAGTTCTTTGAATATTCAAGAGTGGACGGGAAAAATCCCTTCCCCTGTCTTTCCATCTGAATCCTCAGCGCCATAACCACATTAACGCCGTCCAGCCCTGAATCCATATCATGGAAGACCTTCACGCCGAGTTTTTCAAGTTCCTGCGGAACCAATGTCGGGGGGCCTATAAGCCGGACCTCTGCGCCAAATTTAGTCAGCAGATATATATTTGACTTTGCAACCCTGCTGTGAAGTATATCCCCGACTATCGCAATCTTAAGCCCCTCAATCTTCCCTATCTTTTCTTTGATTGTGAATGCGTCAAGCAAAGCCTGTGTCGGATGTTCGTTTATCCCATCACCTGCATTTATCACAGAGGCATTTACATTTTTTGAAAGAAGGTGCGCCGCTCCTGACGAGGAATGTCTTATCACCATGAAATCCGCGCCGAGCGCCTGAACATTGAGGGCTGTATCTATAAGGCTTTCTCCTTTAACAACACTGCTTGTTGTAACCGACAGGTTTAAGACGTCCAGGCTCAGTCTTTTCTCTGCAAGTTCAAACGAGGTTCTGGTTCTGGTTGAAGGCTCAAAGAAGAGATTAACAGCGGTCTTCCCCCGCAAGGCCGGGACTTTTTTAATATTCCGCTTAAGCACACCCTTAAATCCGGACGCCGTATCAAGGATAAGGATTATCTCGTCTTTTGTAAGTTCCTTAATTCCGAGCAAATCCTTTGAAGAAAGTTTCACCCTAAAAACTCCTTAGCAGTCATTCTATCGTCACCTTATCCTCAAGTCCGTCTTCTTCAAGGCTGACCTCTACATTCTCATCTATTGCCGTTGGTATATTTTTGCCCGCAAAATCAGCCTTTACCGGAAGCTCCCTGTGCCCCCTGTCTATCAAGACCGCAAGCTGTATGCACGAGGGCCTTCCCATATCCATAAGCGCATCCATGGCAGCCCTTATAGACCTGCCTGTAAAAAGGACGTCGTCAACCAGGACCACCTTCATATCCGTTATCTCGCAGGGCACCTCTGTCCTTCTTATCTGCGGCTGTTCTTTTCGTATGTTAAGGTCATCCCTGTAAAAGGCTATATCAAGAGAGCCGACAGGAATTTCCGCGCCCTCTATTCCCTTAATCTTGCCTGCAAGCCTCTTTGCAAGATGCACCCCTCCTCGTTGTATCCCGACAAGACAGAGGTCTTTGGTCCCTTTGTTCTTCTCAAGGATTTCATGCGCCATCCGCGCAAGCATCCTGTCTATGTCTTTTTTATCAAGCAGTTCTTTAGGCATAGGCATTTTTAGGCATAAAAAAACCCTCCCCAACTCGTTTGAGGAAGGTTTACATTTTTGTAGTCTCCGCAGCTCACGCTGCCTCCTTTGCCTTTTTAACCTCGCAGGGTTATCCTTAAAGGCATAGATATTAAAGCATAACCCGCAGAATATTGTCAATCATCACAAAAATAAAAATAATTGCTGATTTTTGGTATACTTTATTTATGAAGAGGTTCTTGCAAAAGTGCAGGATTTCCGCAGCGGGCATTCTGCTTTTATTCTTCATCGCACTGTCGGCCTCTGCTCAAGAATCCCTCATAAAAATCGGCGTTTCACTCGGGCTCACAGGAAAATATTCCGAGATGTCGGATATGCAGATGAAAGGCTTCAGGCTCTGGGAAAGCGATGTAAACAAGAGGGGCGGACTCCTCGGTAAAAAGGTTCGGGTTATTATTTACGATGACAAAAGCGACCCCCGGACGGCAAAATCCCTTTACGAACATCTTATATTAAATGATAAGGTGGACCTGGTTTTCGGCCCGTACTCAAGCGAGATAACAGAGGCGGCGCTTCCGATAACTGAAAAGCACGGCTATCCTTTGCTTGCCTCAGGAGCGTCTGCAGACAGGCTCTGGCAGAAGGGATACAAATATATTTTCGGCGTTTATTCACCCGCAAGCAAATACTCAGTTGGTTTTCTTGAACTGCTGGTTAGAAATGACTTGCAGAATATCGCAATCGTTTACGCTGATGATGCGTTTTCAGTGGACATTGCAAACGGCACAAAGAAATGGGCGGAAAGGTTCGGGCTTAAGGTAGTATTGTTTGAAGGCTTTAAAAAAGGAACGGAGAATCTGGATTTTATCGCTCTAAAGGCAAAGGCGTCAAAGGCTCAGGCGCTCATTGTCTGCGGCCATTTTAACGAGTCGGTAAGCATGAGGAGGTCCCTTAAAAAGATTAACTGGCAGCCAAAGGCATACTTTGCGAGTGTCGGGCCTGCAATGCCTGCATTCCAAACTAATCTTAAATCCGACGCCAACTATGTCTTCTCTTCATCCCAGTGGGAATATATTGGAGGGTCAATAATTCCCGGATGTAAGGAATTCTATCACGCATATATTCATGCCTATAATGAAACGCCTTCCTACCATACGGCAACAGCATACGCATCCGGCCAGATACTTGAGGCTGCAATAAAGAATACAGGAAGCATTGAAAGAGAAAAGTTAAGGGCTGTTTTATTGTCGCTGGATACTATCACTGTCATCGGCAGGCATGGCGTTGATAAAAAAGGGAAGCAAATAAAGCACTTTAATCTCATCATCCAGTGGCAGAATGAAGAAAAAAAGATTGTCTGGCCTGAGGGGCTAAAAACGGCTAACCCGATATTCAGATGAAAGAACATCTACGCAGGATAATAAACACCCTCGCTTTCAGGATACTCATCCCTGTATTTGCAATAGTCTTTCTTTTAGGTTTCAGCGTTTATATATTCGTACTCCGCTCGGTGTCCGGCTTTGCAGATGAACATATAAAGGAAAACATCGCAGACATGTCCGGCGATATATACAGAATATGCGATAAAAGCCTGAATGACCTTTTAATGGAAAGCGCATCGGGAGATGAGAAGCTTGTAAGGCTCAAGAAGGGTTTTACAATAGACGAGATAGAAAGCTATATGACAGCGAATGACCTCAAGGGCGGTATCATAGAAAATGGAAAGGAAAGGCTGAGAATTGGTGATTTCACGCAGGAATTCTTACAAAAAATAGAAGATACGGAAGGACATACAGCCTCAACCTTTAAATACGCCGGAGAGAAATATTATGCTGCCTACTCGCATTTTGAGCCGTGGGGCTGGCATATTATCCTGCTAAAAGACGCCGGGGACTATTCCGGACTCTTGCGCCGGGTAAATAGCTCCTACGCAGTAACAGCCGTTATACTTCTAACATCTGCCTTTCTCTTTCTCTATCTCCTGAACATATACATCAGAAAACCTGTCAGCGCAATCATCGCGCCTATCAGGAAAGGTGAAAAGCCCGAATACAAGGGTATCTACGAGTTTGAATTCCTGAGCGGCAGCATCGGCCGTCTTATAGATTCCCTTCAGCATGAAACAAAGATGCTCAATAACCTTTACCTCATAGCGGTATCAAAAAAAGGTGAGGATTTTTTTGATGAGGTCGTAATGGATATTGGCAGGATGTTCGGCCTGAATTCCCTAATAGCAAGGGTCAGCCCTGATGGAGAGGCCGCAGAGGTTGTATCATTGTATCTAAATGGAGAACTTAAGAAAGACCTGAAGATGCCACTGGAAGGCACACCCTGTGAGGGCGTTGTGACTAAGAAGCATATGGTCGTTATTGAAAGAGATGCTTATAAACAGTTCCCCAATGCGGACATCCTGTCATCAATAAAGGCTGACTCTTACATAGGCATTGCTGTGTTTAATAGAAAGAATGATGTGGTGGGGCTCGTGAATGCCTTCGGCAAACAAAAAGAATTTTCAGAGTCGGACATAAAGGTCTTACAGGCTATAGGACAGATGGTTGCGGCAGAATTTGAAAGATTGAACGAAGAGAAAGAAAAAGAAGCATTAAGAGAGCAGCTTTTCCATGGACAGAAACTTGAGGCGATAGGAACCCTTGCAGGCGGCGTCGCCCATGACTTTAACAACATGCTTCAGGGCATCCTCGGCTATGCGGCATATCTTAAGATGAAGGTTCCGGCGGATGACCCTATGTATGAGCCGCTTTCCGTTATAGAGCATTCCGCGGAAAGGGCGGCAGATTTGACAAAGAAGCTCCTCGGTTTTGCGAGAAAGGGAAAATATATTATTGAACCGTTAAATCTGAACGATATTGCGGAAAATGTCACGGCAATCACGGCAAGAACCTTTGACAGAAAAATAAAAACGGAGATGACCCTTGCGCCTGACCTCTGGACAATAGAGGGCGACAAGAGCCAGATTGAACATGTGATCCTGAATCTGTGCCTCAATTCAAGAGACGCAATGCCTGAAGGAGGAATCCTGAGCATTGAAACATTCAATACCGAGATAACGAAAGAAACAAAACCTCGCAGATATATGAAAGAAGGAAAGTATGCTGCCATAAAGGTCCTTGACACAGGCACAGGCATGGACGAAGAAACCCAAAAGCGCATCTTTGAACCTTTTTTCACAACAAAGGAAGTGGGCAAAGGCACGGGCATGGGACTGCCAATGGCATATGGGGTTGTGAAAAACCATAACGGCTTTATTGAAGTTGACAGCGCGCCCGGCAAAGGCTCGGCCTTTACAATATATCTTCCTGCAATTGAGAAAAAAGCTGAAGTCATTAACAAGGTCATTTCTACTGCCTGAACTGCACCATAACCCCTCCCTGTCCCCCCTTAGCTTAAGGGGGATGAAGGGGGGTTACTGGACAAGACAGAATAAAGCAACTATGGCTGCTATTTCAGCAAGCAGTCCTTACATTTATTATCTTCCCTGCCGGAACCGCATAGCCCTGAAATCCCGTAATGGCACATTGCAAAATCATATTTAAGCGGGTCCTCGGAATCAAGTTTCTTTAATGCGTTTGTTATCTCCACAGCCATTTTCCAATCCTGAGATTTGCGCTTTGTAAAACCAAGACATCTTGAAATCCTCGCTATGTGAGTGTCCAGAGGTATGATGAGCTTGTTTTCGGGTAGGCCCTTCCAGACGCCGAAATCTATGTCTTTATCCCTTATCATCCACCTCAGAAAAAGGTTCATCCTCTTGCATGCGCTGCCTTTTGAAGGTGAAGGAAAAAACTGGAGCAAGCCGCTTGGTTTTAAATTCTTTCCGTAAATATCGGATGAGTCTGTCTTAAGGGCGCAATCTATAAAGCCAGTCAGTGCCTGGCCTGTATCAGAATCGGTTTTTTTATAAAAACTTTTAAAAACATTCTCTATGGATTTATGCCTTCTCAGCAGATGACTGATTATATGAAGAAGGCAGATAACGTCCTTATTCTCGTTAAACCTGTACTTTATTCCTGAGAACAGCCCGCCGTCTTTTTTTGCTTTAAACTCCATGAGAAAATTGTATGGACTGCCGCGCATTGCCGAGAGGATTTTTTCTATTACAGGCTTGAATAAACCAACTTTTCCGTAGGCAAAACATGAAGCTATAAAGCCCGCAATTTCTATGTCCTCGCGCCTTTTGTATCTGTGGGGAAATTCTATGGGGTCATGGAGTATTCTTGCCTTAAAATCGTATTCCCTGTAAAACTTATCAAGAACTTGTTTAACCGACGACATCCAGCTTCCTTACCCTGAGCTTGACGCCTAATTCATCCGCTATCTTCCTGCACTTCTCTACATCAACGCCTTCCATTTCAACAACAGTAGCCCGAACCTCGGGAATATACTGCCTTGCCTCCTTTATAAATGATAGTACCTCATGGAATGCATTCTTAAAAGCAGGCGCGCAAATTTTGTTATACGTTTCTTCATCCTGGGCGTCAAGGCTTACAGAAACGCTGTCAACAAGCCCCTTTAACTCGGGAAGTATATCCCGCCGGTTTATAATGCTGCCGTGCCCGTTTGTATTAATCCTGACCCTGCCGCCTCTTTCCTTTATCCAGCGGGAAAGGCTTTTAACTATGTCCAATCTAAGAAACGGCTCGCCATAGCCGCAGAAAACAATCTCTTTATACTGAACCGGGTCTCCTATTGCCGTTTTAATTTCTTCTTCTGTCGGCTCATCCGAAAGCCTGAGGTTATGCCCCTTCACATAGTCGCCTTGAAAGCGGACACAGAATGCGCACTTGTTTGTGCATCTGTTCGTTATATTGAGATAAAGGCTGTCCCGTATCTTATAAGCTATCTCCCCTTTCTGTGAGACCTCGCCTATCTTAAAAAGTCTTTTTGCATTAAGCGCAGTAATTCTCGCAATGTCTTCAAAGCTCACATCTCTGAGCTCTGCTATTTTTTGGGCTGTATTCACTATAAATGCAGGCTCGTTTCTTTTTCCCCTCAAAGGCTCAGGCGTGAGATATGGAGCGTCTGTTTCTATAAGGATATAATCGTCAGGGATTGCCTTTACGACGCCCCGCAGCTTCTCTGCATTCTTAAATGTGACCGTCCCCGCTATGGATATGTAAAGCCCCAGTTCCATCGCCTTCTCCGCCATGTCTATATCTCCTGAGAAGCAGTGAAGAACTCCCCTGTTTATCCAGGAATCTGCGAGTATTTCAAGTGTATCTTTTTTTGCCTCCCGGCTGTGTATGATTACCGGCAGGTCCAGTTCTTTTGCAAGCAGCAGATGTTTTTTAAAAACCTCTTTCTGAATATCACGGGGTAAGTTATCATAATGATAATCCAGTCCGGTCTCGCCGATTGCAACAACCTTACCCCCCCTCTGCCCCCTCTTGCTAAGGGGGGGATGGGTGGGGGATGCCCATGTTCTTATTTGCTTATATATTTCCTCTGTCCAATCCTTTGCATCATGAGGATGTATGCCGACAGCAGCATAAACAAAATCGTATTTTGCTGCAAGTGATACTGCGCCCTGGCAGCCTTTCATATCAGAGCCAACCGTAATAACAGCTTCTATCCCTGCGTCCCTTGCCCTTTGGATAACTTTATCCCTGTCCTCGTCAAATTCAGACATCTCAAGGTGACAATGGGTATCAATTAATTTATATTTATTCATTTTTTTGATAGATTATCATTCGATAACTTCTAAAAATATAATATCAATGATGCGCAAAATAAACTTTATGCAGACCCTGCACCCAATGAACTAAACCCTCTTTTGCGGTCTTAATATCTGTTAATTCCTTATCCTGATGAGCAACATACGTATTCCTGAAATCAGTCATTGCTTTTACAGTATCGTATAAATCAGTCTCATTGAATTTTGAAAAGCTTTGTTTAATTGCATCAAAAACCCCGCTGACATTGTATTTGCTTGTTCTACTATATTCGAGACAAAACAATAAAAGACCAGAAGGCCATAATCCATTCTTGAAAATAAGAGTTCTTCTTAGGTTATTAGCATACTTTTTTAACCAATCAATATCACCCTTTTTTAATGTCGCATAATACGGCTCAAAAAAATCTTTCTGCTCTGTAGGCGCACCTGGCATTAAAGGCAGCAGCAAGTCAGAAATCAGTCCCTTTGCCGATTCATCAAGCGGGCCTAAAAGTGAAGTAAATACAGGTGCGAATGAGACTTCCTCTTTCTTCTCAAAAAATTGGAATAATGCCACAGCCTGTTCAATGGCTTTCTTGTATCTTGAAGGTAATTTTTCAAGTTGAATTGCGCTGACAAATTCTTCTATCCCCGTTATCTTGCCTGCGACATATTCTCCTAATGGCAATGCCAGTTGAGGTTTTACTTTTTCGGTCAACAATTCAGCGAGTGATGGCGCACATGTCCTTACTAAATCTTCTGTCTTGTTAGAAGAAAACCCGCTGAATACAGCCTGCGGCACATAGAGATACTCCCATTTGCCTGTTTTAGAAGACGCGGCCTTGCACCATGAGACAGCAGCCATCGCCTTCAAAGGCACATCCAAATCTTCACGGCCTTTTGTTTCTACAAGCAGATAATTACCGTCTTTCTTCTTAACTATAAAGTCAGGCGTATAAAAAGAGAATCGCTGTGCACCAGATTGAAAATCAATCTTGAGTGCCTGAGGTCCTGCATTTTTACAGAAAGATTGAATGTCAGGAGCGCGGTTTAAAAATGTTGCCATCGCCACTTCAAACTCTCTGTTACAAGGCACAAGGTTAAAGGGTGTATTTTCAGCAGGAAGCGCAGGTCGGTTTTCAGAATGTGTTACCTGAAATGGTTTCCAAGTGCAAACAGATACAGGCTCTTCCTGCTTTATTCGGTCTTCGATCGTAGTTGTTTTCTTAAATATCAGAGGAACGAAAGTTGCTCTTACATGCTCTCGGACATCCGAGTCTGAAAGCCGGCTTACCAGCTTATCATCAAAAACGCTGACTGTCTGACCAAATAATACCTCTTCAAGAAATGTCTGAATCAATGGCGCTAAGACCGGATGAGTTCCTCTCAGCGAAGTCTGTCTTTCAAGCTCTTCTCTGAAAAAAGAAATCGCGCCAATTCCGCTTTCAAGCAGAGGCAGTTGCACCTTCATCTTCTCAACAATCTCGTTTGTGAAAAGATGCCGTCCTTCATAATCAATCTCTGTTTTTCTTACTTCTCCTAATGGCAAAGGAGAAAATCTTGAAAAAGACTTTTTGATATCTTCAATGGTGATGCCTTTAAGTTTTGGTGTCCGCTTGAATCCCGCGCTGAGTGGCGGGATAACAATATCCAGTTTTTCCAGGTCTTTTGTTTTATCAGGATAGATAGTAACCGTTGTCTTCGGCACCTTATCCACATCCACAACTTCAATCGGCAGTCCTTCCTGACTCAACTGCTCTTTATAAAGACTCACAAATGCCTTATGTTCAACAACAGTAACAACCTCTGCTGCCTGCCCCGGCAGAGTCATTCGCCTGAGACCTCGTCCAAGTGTCTGTTCAGGTAAGATGTTTGCCTTTGAACTGTAGGGACGCAATGGAACGATTGTGGTTACATTCCGCACATCCCAGCCTTCCCTCAGCATAAGAACAGAGACTATGCAGAGATAAGGGCTTTTGTTTGAATCAAGCTCTCTTGAAAGTTTTCTAAGCTCTTTTAAATCCTCATCGCTTATCTCTTTTTCATCTTCAATAAATTCATAATAGACATTCTCACCTTTGCCTCTCTTTTTGAGCTTCCCTTTTAATCGTGTATGCAGGTTGATTGTCTTGCCGTTAAGCTCTTTGTAGAGAGTATCTGTATTTAACCTGTTAGCTATCTGAGTCGCAGATTCTGTATCCTCGGTCATAACAAACATGAGGGCTTTCTTGCCGCTTTGTTCCCACTCTTCTTTTGATTTCAACCAGCGCGAATAACCAATCATCAAATGCTGCTGATACTTTATTGAGTCATCATCGCTTGTCTGTTCTATAAGTTTCTCGCCTTTTCCAATAATCGGCGACTTAACTATTCC
>Ga0210036_1001978_pt1 | contig 22378 bp, 14 predicted proteins | sample CryGeymeta201515_FD_185469 | JGI IMG/M metagenome (GOLD analysis project Ga0210036, IMG submission 185469) | Groundwater microbial communities from Crystal Geyser aquifers in Utah, USA - Crystal Geyser metaG 2015-15 (SPAdes) (version 2) | ecosystem: Environmental > Aquatic > Deep subsurface >...
ATGTACTCCTCACAGTCAAGCTGGCTTTTGCGCATGCACTATCACAACGATTTCCATCCGTTGCTAGCCAACCTTTGAACGCCTCCGCTACTCTTTAGGAGGCAACCGCCCCAGTTAAACTACCCACCATACACGGTCCCCTAACCGGATAACGGTCAAGGTGAGATCAAGATCACAACAAGGCTGGTATTTCACCGGCGGCTCCACAAATACTGGCGTATCTGCTTCAAAGCCTCCCAGCTATGCTACACATGTTGTAACCCGGATCAATGTAAAGCTGTAGTAAAGCTCCATGGGGTCTTCTCGTCCTGGTACGGACAGACGGCATCTTTACCGCCAATGCACTTTCACCGAGGCCTTCGCTGAGACAGTGCCCACATGATTACTCCATTCGTGCGGGTCAGAACTTACCTGACAAGGAATTTCGCTACCTTAGGACGGTTATAGTTACCGCCGCCGTTCACCGGGGCTTCAGTTCAGACCGTAAAGCCTTCCCCTTAACCTTCCGGCACCGGGCAGGAGTCAGCCCCTATACATCCACTTTCGTGTTCGCAGAGACCTGTGTTTTTGGTAAACAGTTCCGTGGGCTCTTTTGCTGCGGCCCCCACATCGTTAGATACGAAGGTTGTCGCGTTCAAAAGAACATTATTCATGTTACTTATCTCAGAAAAAATCTATGGTTCATAAAAAAGGATTTGATCACACCGATTCTTCTTACGGAACCGATGCGTACTCACTTACATATTCCAGGCGCTTTTATCTTCCTGGAACACGCGTTCTTTTAACCACCTTTAGCTGAGTGAACGCGGCTCATATCCACCGAAGTGGGGGCAGACCTTATCCCGAAGTTACGGTCGCTGTATTGCCGAGTTCCTTAGCGAAGGTTCTCTCGTAAGCCTGAGTCTACTCGACTCGAGCACCTGTGTTGGTTTGCGGTACGGGCGGTCGTAGCCTAACGTACACCTGCTTTTCTAGCCAGCGCCTTTTCCAGAATCGTCAGTCTAAAAGACTAACTTTCACTCCCATCGGGTTCCCCCTAGGTTGGACGGATACATACCATGAATCCGCTCCGAATATCTCGCCGTGAACAGTGTACAAACTACGCCGGTTCAGGAATATTAACCTGATGTCCATCGCCTACGCTATGCGCCTCGGCTTAGGCCCGACTAACCCTGAGATGATTACCATGGCTCAGGAAACCTTGCTCTTACGGCCGACAGGATTCTCACCTGTCTTATGGTTACTCATTCCAGCATTCTCACTTCCTAACGCTCCACAATTCTTTCCAAAACTGCTTCACTGCAGATAGGAACGCTCCTCTACCACGCATAGTAAACTATGCATCCATGTCTTCGGTATTACACTTTAGCCCCGTTACATTTTCCACGCAAGATCTCTTGACGAGTGAGCTGTTACGCACTCTTTAAATGAATGGCTGCTTCTAAGCCAACATCCTCGCTGTTTAAGAAATCTCACCTTGTTTCCCACTGAGTGTAAATTTAGGGACCTTAGACGATGGTCTGGGCTGTTTCCCTTTCGAGCGCCGAGCTTAGCCCCGACGTTCTAACTGCCGCGATAAAACATTTGGTATTCGTAGTTTGTTAAGGGTGGGTACCGTTGCCAGCCCCAGTCCTTTACAGAGCTCTACCCCCAAATGCGAATTACGCGACGCTAGCCCTAAAGCTATTTCGAGGAGAACCAGCTATCTCCGAGTTCGATTGGCATTTCACCGCTAACCACAGGTCATCCGAGCACTTTGCTGCGTACGACGGTTCGGTCCTTCACTTCCTGTTACAGAAGCTTCAACCTGCCCATGGTTAGGTCACCCGGTTTCGGGTCTAATCCCTAGTACTAATTCGCCCTATTCAGGCTCGCTTTCACTGTGGCTCCGTCAATTGACTTAACCTTGCACTAGAAATTAACTCGCTGGATCGTTCTACAAAAAGCACGCCGTCACCGAATAAATCGGCTCCGACTCCTTGTAGGCACAGAGTTTCAGGATCTATTTCACTCCCCTCCCGGGGTTCTTTTCACCTTTCCCTCGCGGTACTTGTTCGCTATCGATCGTATATCATATTTAGCCTTGGCTGGTGGTCCAGCCGGATTCAGACAGGGTTTCTCGTGCCCCGCCCTACTCGATAAAACACACATAAGGTCAGCGTCGTTTTCGCATACACGACTTTCACGTTCTTTGGTTAACCATTCAAGTTATTCTGCTAACCACGCCGATTTTTTACCTTACTAGCTCAGTGATAGCTGGCTATCGCAAATCAGATACCTGAAACGAGTTTCAGTTCTCTGACTTGGTCATGTGTAGAATCACAACCCCTTATAAGCATTGGCCTATCAGCCGTATTTACCTGTAAACAGGCAAAAACTTGTAAGGTTTGGGCTCTTTCCGTTTCGCTCGCCACTACTCCGGAAATCGTTATTTACTTTCTCTTCCTCAACCTACTAAGATGTTTCAGTTCAGTTGGTTCCCGTCCAAGCTTCCTATATATTCAGAAGCAGGCAACATGACATTACTCATGCTAGGTTTCCCCATTCGGACATTCCCGGATCAAAGCTTGTTGACAGCTCCCCGAGACTTATCGCAGTCTTCCACGTCCTTCATCGGTGATATACGTCTAGGCATCCACTCTGTGCCCTTGAGTACCTTTTTATGCATTGACTTGACTAGTAATTGGAAAGTACCAATTAGTTTGTCGCCGTCAATCTCATAATCAATAAAAAATTTTCTTACATCACTAGATTGTTAAATTACAGTGTTTCCGCCATCTGATCTCTCAGCTGCAAGAACACATTCGAACCCGTCACAATCGTGGTGGAATCTCTCTGTCCTCGCAGGGCAACTTTCCCATCCTATCACTCGGTTTGAACCGCTGTAAAGATGGTTTTTGTTGTATTTTTTGTGGTCGCACAGAATCTGAGTTTTGATTCTGCCTTTACCCCATCGCCAGAGGTTCCCGAGGAACATTCGCGTAACTACTCATTATAGTAGCGCAGCCCCGGTCTTTTTGCAATAGCCTCAGGGTCGAATACGTACAAATAAAACACCACGGAGTGGTGGGCGATGAGGGACTTGAACCTCCGACCTCGTCATTATCAGTGACGCGCTCTAACCAGCTGAGCTAATCGCCCACGATTCCGTGGTGTTTTGAATGATTCCATGGTGGGCGCTGAGGGGCTCGAACCCCCGACCCCCTCGGTGTAAACGAGGTGCTCTAGCCAACTGAGCTAAGCGCCCATGAATCCCTGGAAAGGTGCGTCTGGTGGAGTGAGAACGGACTTTCGCCCGACTCACCCCATACTGGTGGAGACACAGGGACTCGAACCCTGGACCCCCTGCTTGCAAAGCAGGTGCTCTAGCCAACTGAGCTATGTCCCCGTACCTTGTTCAGACTTCACCCATTTTAGCGTAGATTCCCCTTCCCGACAAGGGTACAATAGGGCCATGGACTACGAACTATCACTCGGATCATTCTTCTTCGGCCTGCTTATCCTAGCGGTCGGCGTCGCCTTCGTGCGCTGGTACCAATGGGTGGCCGATAACTTCGGTGGCGGCGTTGGCAGCTACGAACGCTACAAGCTGTACGCCATCCTTACCTGCGTGGTCGGTTTACTGGTAATGGTGAACCTGCATGCCGTCATCTTGAAGGCGCTGGTCAGCGCGATCTTCCCAGGCTAAGCCGCCCGTTCGACTTCAGCCGGGCGGTTGTCGCTGTTACGCACCGCCGTGGCGTAATAGAAACCAAACCCGATGAGAATCAGCACGAGAATGGCGACGGTAATGGCAGTCTTACTTCGTTTCATCTCTTCCTAGTATAAATCGCCCCGCCGTGAAAACGAAAAATCCGCCTGCACTCCTACAGGCGGATCTCGTTGTTAACAACTTGGTTGTGTAATACCTCGTCTTAAAGCGTGTTTATATAAACGCTCTGAACTTAGTCCTGTTCCAGCGAACTGGAACGATGTCACTCTGTAAGCTCAGCAGAATGACAGGACCGACCTAGCTTCAGAGAACGATTACTCGATTCTCTGGCATAACTCTCCCTAGAAAGGAGGTAATCCATCCGCAGCTTCCGCTACGGATACCTTGTTACGACTTAACCCCAATCATGCCCCCCACCTTAGGCCGACGAATCGGACTTCGGGTGTTGGTCACTTTCATGGTTTGACGGGCGGTGTGTACAAGACCCGGGAACGTATTCACCGCAATTTGCTGACTTGCGATTACTAGCGATTCCGACTTCATGGAGGCGAGTTTCAGCCTCCAATCCGAACTGGGACCGGCTTTGATGCGATTTGCTTCACCTCGCGGCTTCGCTGCGCATTGTACCGGCCATTGTATCACGTTTCTAGCCCAGGACGTAAGAGAAATACTGACCTGACATCATCCCCTCCTTCCTCCCCGTTACCGGGGCAGTCTGATTAGAAAAATACAACTAATCACAAGGGTTGCGCTCGTTGATGGACTTAACCAAACATCTCACGACACGAGCTGACGACGGCCATGCATCATCTGTCACAGGGTTCCAAAAGGCACAGTCTACTTTCGTAGTCCTTCCCTGGATGTCAAGCCCTGGTAAGGTTCTTCGTTTAGCATCGAATTAAAGAACATGATCCACCGCTTGTGCGGGTCCCCGTCAATTCCTTTATGTTTTAGTCTTGCGACCGTACTCCACAGGCGGGATACTTAACGCGTTAGCTTCGCTACTGAAGGGGTCGATACCTCCAACAGCTAGTATCCATCGTTTACGGCGTGGACTACCCGGGTATCTAATCCGGTTCGCTCCCCACGCTTTCGTGCCTCAGTGTCAGAAACAGCCCAGTAACCTGCCTACGCCATTGGTGTTCCTTCTGATATCTACGGATATTACCCCTACTTCAGAAATTCCAGTTACCTCTGCTGTTCTCGAGTCAGTGAGTTCGAATAATAGCCTGGAGGTTGAGCCCCCAGATTTCACCATTCGCTTTACTGACCACCTACGCAACTCTTTACGCCCAGTCACTCCGGATAACGCTTGGGTCCTACGTATGACCGCGGCTGCTGGCACGTAGTTAGCCGACCCTTATTCATGAGTTACCGTCATATTCTTCACTCATAAAAGCAGTTTACGACCCGAAGGCCTTCATCCTGCACGCGGCGTTGCTCCATCAGGCTTTCGCCCATTGTGGAAGATTCCTTACTGCTGCCTCCCGTAGGAGTCTGGACCGTGTCTCAGTTCCAGTCTGGCTGGTCATCCTCTCAGACCAGCTACCCATCGTTGACTTGGTGAGCCTTTACCTCACCAACTATCTAATAGGACGCAGGCCGCTCCCAAAGCGCATAAAGCTTTAATCCGAAGATCATATGCGGTATTAGCACACCTTTCGGTGCGTTATCCCTCACTTTGGGGCACGTTCCCACGCGTTACTCAGCCGTCCGCCGCTCGCCTTCATTTTGCACAACCATTTCCTTATAATCTTTGGGACTTTAGAATGAAATATTCTTAGTATCCGAAAGGAAGAAAACGATAGTGCAAAACAAGCTGCCGCTCGACTTGCATGTATTAGGCACGCCGCCAGCGTTCATCCTGAGCCAGGATCAAACTCTCCATAAAAGTTTGCTAACTTCCGTTACCGGTAGTTTTTAAACATATATAAACTGACGATGATATTACACAACTAAATTGTTAACGTCCACGTTATGTCTTCTACCGTTCAACTCTCGCAGTTGATTGCCGCAGTGCTTGCGACCAGACTTTTCCAATCATACACCTTCAAAGGAGGGTGCGTCAAGGGTAAAGTAGGGTTATTTCGTCGCAACAAACACAACGAGGCCGATAAGGAAGCCGAGCGTGCCGCCGGCAATGACTTCCAGGGGGGTGTGGCCCTTGGCCGCCCGTGGCAAAACGATCTTAGATTTCGCTACCTTTATGAGCTCTCGGATGGCCAGTCCCTGTTCACCGCTCGAGCGGCGGACCATGACGGCGTCGTACATCACGACGGCAGCGAACAAGGCGCTCAGACCGAAAATGGCAGAGCCGGTTCCCTCGATGAGACCGACCACCGTTGCCAAGGCCACCACCGACGCGCTATGAGCGCTCGGCATGTTCCCTGATACATACAGTTGGCGGAAGCTACCGATTTTTTTCGTCTTTAATACCGCGAAGACATATTTCAGCCCCTGTGCGCCGACCCACGCCAGCGCGACTGCGAGCAGATAGGGCGACACGATGTCCATCGCCCTAGCCCTCTTCCTCGGTTTCCTTGGTTTGTTCTGGCATCAGTCCGATCGAGACGATCTTGTCGGATTCACCCAGACGCATGATGGTGACACCTTGGGTCGTACGGCCGAGCAGCTTGATATCCTTCAGGCCGATACGGATGGTCTGCCCGTTCTTGGAGATCATGATCGCATCGACCATCTCTGGATCAAGCGTCTGTACCGAGATGATCGGACCGGTCTTGGCCGTTACCACGGCTGCCTTGATACCGACGCCACCCCGTTTATGACTCGGGAAGTTACCGGCGGTAGTCCGTTTGCCGAAGCCCTTCTCGCTGATGACAAGCAGCTCCTGCTGTTCACTCGAGACGATGTCCATACCGACCACACGGTCGTTCGGTCGAAGCCGAGCACCGCGTACACCACGGGCGGCACGGCCCATCGGTCGGGCATCTGCTTCGTTGAAGCGAACGGCCTGTCCGGCGCTGGTGCTGATGATGACATCACTATTCCCGTCAGTCCGTTTGATCCACCGTAGTTCGTCACCGTCATCCAGCTTGATGGCGATTAAGCCGTTGGTCCGGATATTGGCGTAGTCCTTGAGTGGCGTCTTCTTGACGGTGCCCTTGACGGTCGCCATGAACAGGTATCCCTCATCCTTCTCGTCCTTCTTGTGACGGATGATGCTGGTAATCTTCTCTTCCGGCTGCAATTGCAACAGGTTGACGGCGGCGACACCCTTGGCAGCCAGGCTGGCCGCAGGTACTTCGTAGGCCTTCAGGCGGAAGACGCGACCGCGGTTAGTGAAGAAGAACAGCCAATCGTGCGTGCTGGCTGGCACCAGCTGCGCGATGACGTCCTCTTCCTTGACGGTCATACCGCGTTTACCCTTGCCACCACGGTGCTGGCGGCGGTATTCCGATACCAATGTGCGCTTGACGTAGTTCTCTGCCGTCAGCAGGATGACGCTATCTTCTTCCGGAATCAGCTCCTCGTCACTGAACTTGCCCAGTTCGTGGTTGATGATCTGCGAACGGCGGTCGTCGCCGTACTTGTCTTTCATTTCGAGCAGTTCACGCTTGATGATCTTGAGGATTTCCTTCTCATCGGCCAGGATGGCTTCGAGTTTGCCAATCAGTGTCAGCAGCTCGTTCAATTCGTTTTCAATCGCCTCGCGCTCTAATCCGGTCAGGCGGCGGAGCTGCATCGCCAGAATGGCCTTCGCCTGGATTTCCGACAGCTTGAACTTCGTCACCAAGGCTGCTTCAGCCTCCTCGGTCGTCTTGCTGGCGCGGATGGTCTTGATAACCTCATCGATATGATCGAGGGCGATCTTATAGCCCTCCAATATGTGCGCCCGCTCCTTAGCTTTCCGCAGTTCGTACTCAGTCCGACGACGCACTACTATCTGACGGTGTTTAACGAACTCGCTCAGGATATCTTCAAGACCCAGCACGCGCGGCTGGATGCCGTCGATCAATGCCAACATATTGAAGTGGAAGCTGGTTTGCAATGCGGTCAGCTTGAACAACTGGTTCATCACCTTCTTCGGGTATGAGTCCTTCTTCAGCTCGATGACGACGCGCACCTTGCCACGGGCGCTTTCGTCGCGGAGGTCGGCGATCTGAATTTTCTTGTCCTTATGAAGTTCGGCAATTTTCTCAATCAATGAGGCTTTGTTGACGGCATAAGGCATCTCGGTCACCACGATCTGGCTACGGCCCTTCTTGGTTTCCTCAATGTTGGTAACGGCACGGATCGTGACGCTGCCCCGGCCGGTCTGGTAGGCCAGCTTCATCGGCGCTCCACCGTAGACGATGGCGCCAGTCGGGAAATCTGGACCTTTGACGTGCTTAAGCAGGTCATCGATCGTCGCGTCCGGGTTGTCGATCATCTCGATAGTCGCATCGACCAGTTCACCCAAGTTATGCGGCGGAATGTTGGTCGCCATACCGACAGCAATACCGATCTGACCATTCAGTAGCAGGTTCGGTAGCTTTGCCGGTAGGACGGATGGCTCCTGCTCGGAACCATCGTAGTTGTCGCGGAAATCAACCGTTTCTTTGTCGAGGTCAACCAGCAGCTCGTTACCGGCCCGGCCTAAGCGTGCTTCGGTGTATCGGCTGGCTGCGGCGGGGTCACCGTCCATCGAGCCGAAGTTACCCTGACCATTGACCAGCGGATAACGCATCACCCAGTCTTGCGCCAGACGTACCATCGAATCATAAATGGACGAATCACCATGCGGGTGATACTTACCCATCACTTCACCGGCAATACGGGCGGACTTGGCGAACTTACCACCTGGCCTCAGACCCTGCTCGCCCATGGTGTAAAGGATACGGCGGTGCACCGGCTTCATGCCGTCGCGTACGTCAGGCAACGCGCGATCAATGATGACGCTCATCGAATAGCGCAGGAAGCTGTCCTCCATGACGTCTTCGACACTACGATGCTCAAGCGATTTCGAGTGCGTCTGCAGCACTTCAGCTGGTTCAATCGCTTCGTTTTCAATTGGTGTTATTTTGTCATCGTCCATGATTAGATATCCAGTTCCTCAACGTTTACGTCTTTGGCGCGCGATTGGATGAAACTCTTTCGTAGCGCCACTTCATCACCCATCAGCTTTGTAAAAATTGCATCAGCTTCTTCGGCGTCATCAACCTTTACCTGTACCAACACTCTGTTCTCTGGGTTCATTGTTGTTTCCCACAACTGATCAGCATCCATCTCACCCAGACCCTTATAGCGTTGTACGTCTGACAACCCGGCTTGTTTGATAATAGAGTCGGCCGGATTTATTTCGGTGCCACGGTTGCGGCGCTCTTCGGTCAGCTGCTTGATAATCTCATCCCTCTCCTCATCGCTATAGGCGTAGTAACGCTTGTTCCCGGCTGCCTTCAGCAAGAAGAGTGGCGGCTTCGCCAGGTACACGTGGCCACCGTCGACCACGTCCTTCATATAGCGGAACAGGAACGTCAGCAGGAGCGTTGAGATATGGCTACCGTCGACGTCGGCGTCGGTCATGATGATAATGCGATGATAGCGCAACCCGTTGACATCGAATTGGTCGCCGATGCCGACGCCAAGCGCCTTGATAAGGCTCACGATCTCGTTGTTATTCAGCATCTTATCGAGCCGTGCCCGTTCGACGTTGAGCACCTTACCACGCAGTGGCAAGATGGCCTGGGTCTTCGAATCACGACCGCTCTTAGCTGAACCACCGGCCGAGTCACCCTCGACGATGTAAATCTCACTATCGGCCGGGTTCTTGCTTGAACAGTCGGCCAGTTTGCCGGGCAGGCTCAGGCCATCAAGTGCACCCTTACGGATAACGTTGTCGCGGGCAGCACGGGCAGCTTTACGGGCACGAGCGGCCAGGAGCGCCTTGCCGATGATCTTTTTCGCGACGGCTGGCGTCTCGTCTAAGTAATAGGCGAAGTATTCGCTCATTACCTGTTCGACGTAGCGACGGACTTCAGGGTTACCCAACTTATTCTTCGTCTGCCCTTCGAACTGCGGGTCCGGCAGTTTGACAAGAATGATGGCGGTCAGACCTTCGCGGATGTCGTCACCCGTCAGGTTCTCTTCCTTCTCTTTCAGCAGGCCGCTCTTGCGGGCGTAGTCGTTAATGACCCGGGTCAGCGCGGTGCGGAACCCGATCAGGTGCGTCCCGCCGTCGGGTGTCAGGACGTTGTTGGCGAACGGCTTCACGGTCTCGATGAAGGTGTCATTATATTGGACCGCGATTTCAATCATCGAGTCTTCGACCTGCTTTTCAACGTAGAACGGCGCATCAGACAGAATGTCCTTACCGATGTTGAGGTGCTTGACGTAACTTTGGATACCACCTTCGAAATAGAAGGCCTGCCGCTCACCGGTGCGCTCGTCGAATACTTTCGCGTAGACGCCTTTCGTGAGGTAAGCCTGGTGACGCAGATAGTTGACGACCCATTTGTAGTCAAACTCGACCGTTTCCTTGAAAATAGTCGGGTCCGGATAGAAGGTGACGGTTGTACCGGTCGGTCGGTCGGTCTTGCCTATCTTCTTGAGTGGTTGCATGGTGGCGCCACGTTCGAACTCGATGCGGTACAGCTCACCTTTCTTCACTACCTCAGCGATCAGCTTGGTGCTCAGGGCGTTTACCACGCTAGAACCGACACCGTGCAGACCGGACGATACCTTATATCCGCCGCCGCCGAACTTACCACCGGCGTGCAGGACCGTCAGCACGGTCTCAAGGGTCGACAGGCCGGTCTTCGGGTGTTTATCAACTGGGATACCACGACCATCGTCGGTAATCGTGATGCCGCCGTCTTCAAGAATCGCCACTTCCACCTTGGTGGCATGGCCAGCGATCGCTTCGTCGATCGAGTTGTCTGCGATTTCCTTAATAAGATGGTGGACACCGTCGTAGCCGGTGCTACCGATGTACATACCCGGGCGCTTACGAACCGGTTCAAGCCCCTCTAGGACCTGAATCTGTGACCCATCATAAGAGTCAGCGCTTGTTTGTTTAGCCATTCTTCCCTCACTATTCCTGGACTATTGCAGCTATTTACACTGCCCGTATTATATCGGATTATTTGTATTCACTCAAGCGTTGATAAACTTGCTTGCGCTGAACACAATACTTATGCTAATCTGGGGACAAAAGGATACGATAACAGTAGTAAACCAAACATAAAAAAGGCCACCCAATGTTTCGAAAGATTGTCTCGAACTTAAACTTCAGCCCCGCATTGGTCGGTCAGCTTGGTTTCTATGCCAAACGACTGCGCAAAGAAGAGACCACGCGCCGACTCGGCCTGGTCTTCACTGCCCTGGCGTTAGTCGTCCAGTCGTTCGCCGTCTTCACGCCGACTGAAGCTCTCAACGCGGCCAGTCCGGCCGACTTCGTGCGCGGAGGCGTCAAGAACCAGTCTGAATTCCTGCAGCACTACGACCGGAATAACAATAATATAAAGGATGTCTTCAAATCGCTCGGCATCACCCGGGCGGAAATCGCCGCTACCAAATCGGTCCAGGTTCGTGAGCCTGGTCATTACAACTGGGCCATGACCAGCTTGTACAGCCACGCCCAAGGCGAACGCGTCTGGTCATATGACAAGGCCCGCGGCGGCAAGGGTAAGGTTTACTACCGACCGATGACCCTTACTCAACAAGGCGGCCCGGTCCATACCGTCTTCGCTGGATATTCGAAAGCGTTCGGTTGGTTCGCTATCAAGAAAGACTGCGGCAACCTGGTAACTAAGGTTCCCCCGCACGCACCGAACCCACAGGCCGTCTGTCAGGCCCTGGTCGTCCGAGCACTGTCATCCGAACGCTTCCGCTTCACTGCCCGTGCCAATAAGAAGGACGGTGCCGTTATTAAGAATTACCGTTACGAGATCAAACGAGGCGGCGACGTTGTGACGACCCGTTCATTCGCCTCAGGACAGCAAAGCCACAGCTTCGTGTACCAACAGTCCAAGCCGGGGACGTACCGGGCCAGCGTCACCGTCGTGACCAGCGTCGGCAAGAAGACGGGCGCCGATTGTCGCGACAGCTTCGTCGTCGACAAGAAGCCGGTCGCCGTCTGTACCGGTCTGAACGCCAGCCTCAGCAACCGCACCATCGTGTCGCTACGCGGTTCAGCTCGAGTAGCGAACGGTGCCTCGATCAAGCGGTATGTCTTCGTCGTAACCGAAGGAAACAAAGAGGTAAAACGCGTCGTGGTCCGATCAAGCAAGCAAAACGTCTCGGCCGAAAGCTTCACACTGTCGAAACCGGGTACATACCGGGTCAAGCTGACGGTCGTGACAAGTGAAGGCAACAAGACAGGTAGCGACTGCACCAAGCGGTTCACCGTTACCAAACAGGAAGTCTGTGTCTACAACCCCTCACTGCCAGCCGATAGCCCCGACTGCCAACCCTGCCCTGACAACCCCGAAATCTGGTTTAAGGATGATGACTGTGCGGCTGATGTCATCAGCACCAAGGTCGCCACGAACCTGAGCCAAGGCAACGTCGATGCTACAAAATCGGTCGCTCGCTCCGGTGATAAGCTGAGCTACACCGTCACGGTTGAAAACAAAGGCTTCGCCTCTGAAACCGTCGCCATCACTGAAAACCTTGAAGACGTCCTTGAGTACTCAAGCCTCGTCGATAACGGCGGCGGAACATTCAATGAGGCGACCAAGACGCTGAGTTGGCCTGCTGTTGAGCTGGCAGCCGGCCAGAAACAGTCCCGTACCATCGCGGTGCAGGTAATGAACGACATCCCGTCGACCAATACTGGCACGAGCAACGAAGCCTCCTACGACTGCCGCATGGTCAACACCTTTGGCAACTCCGTCGGCGTCGATGTCGAATGTGCCGCCCAAAAGGTCATCGTTGAGCAAGTCGTCAAAGAACTGCCACAGACCGGCCCGCGCGAGAATATGATCTTCGCCGCCGTCTTGCTGTCAGTCGTCACCTACTTCTACGCCCGCTCCCGCCAGCTCGGCCGTGAAGTCCGGCTGATCCGCCGCGGACTGAACGCTGGTACAATATAAGCAACGTTAAATAAGGAACGGGTGGGAACATGAGCGAGAAACTATCACAAAGCCCTGAACAGGGCGAACGCAGCCCCGAGGAACTGGAGCGCACTGGCGCGGAACGTCGAGCTGAGCTCGAAACGCACCATGAACGTGCAGCTGAACAGTCTAAGGAGCAGGATGTCGAGAAGCTGAGTCAGGAAGCGAAAGAAGAGGCGACGGTCGAAAAAGAGACCAAGCCTGAACGTTCACCAGCTGAAAAACGAAAAGACGCGCCCCTGCCCCGAAAGCGACAGGAAAAAATTAACTTCAACCGGACCATGCATGAGGCGCGTAGTCACATGTCAGCCCCAAGTCGCACGTTCTCGAAGGTAATCCATGCACCGGTGGTCGAGAAGACCTCGGAGGTGGTTGGCTCCACCGTCGCACGACCCAATGCGGTTCTAGCCGGCTCGGTCGCCGCTTTCATCTTCACGCTAGGCCTTTATCTTATTGCCCGTCACTATGGCTATCCGCTGTCTGGCTTCGAGACGATCGGCGCCTTCATCCTTGGCTGGGTGGTCGGCATTCTCTTCGATTACCTCCGCCTCATGATTACCGGTCGACCGAGTTGACCCTGTCATCCCCTTGCGTTTTAAATGGGCACCTTATAGGTGCCCATTCTCTTATTGCAGCTTGACTGATACCTCGCCGTCATCGTTCTTGTTATCGCCTCGTAGATGCAGACGTGCCCCATCATCCGCCTTGGCCGTAGTTGGCGGAAGCGGCGATGTCATCGGAGCAGGCGTGTCGGACGCGGGCGAAACTGTTGCAGCAGGCTTCTGTGGATTGATCATGGCTGGTTGCGCGGTTGGCCCAGCATTTGACGCTACAGGCGCCTGCTGTGGCCCTGCCGGGCGGCCCCCACCGAGCTGCTGGCGCTTGGCAAGCCACTCATCTAGGAATGAGGTGCCGGACTTCGTCCCAGCGCCCGTACCGGCCGGAGACGCTCCAGGACCGCCCCGTTGCTGCATCCGTCGCATCTCCTCCAATTTCATTTTCTTTTCCTTCTCAGCGCTCCCAAGCCGATCGAAGATATCTTTTTCAACCACGGCACGTGGTCGGCCATGCTTGGCGGCGGATAGGCGCTTAAGGGCGGCGGCCAGCTGCGGGTTACTTTGCCCCATCGGTGGCACGAACGACATCGAGAACGGAGCCGACGGTACGTTGTTAATCATGACGCTGGTAATCGACTGGTAGTTTGGCATCTTGGTAAGGTCTTCCGTCTCAAACGTAGGCGCGAACTTTTTCACCAGGATTTCGGCATCGGTAATACCGATTCGTCCGGCGATGACCGTACCGACGTTACCGATGATTGCCTCTCGGATCTTGTCGGTCAGCTGGGTCATGAATTGGTTGCCGAGAATGAGGTTCAGGCGGTATTTCCGCGCTTCCGAGAGAATGGACTCAAAGCTCTCCGTCGCGAAGTTCTGGAACTCATCGACGTAGAGTGAGAAGTCCTCACGTTGGTCTTCCGGCGTGTCGGCCCGGCCCATAGCGGCGGCCTGGAATTTCATCACGAAGATGATGCCCAGCAGTTTTGAGTTAAGCTCGCCCATACGGCCCTTCGAGAGGTTTACTAACAGGATTTTCTTGTTGTCCATGATGTCGCGCAGGTTGAAGCCAGATTTGGTCTGCCCAATGATGTTGCGCATGGCGTCGTTCGAGATGAACGGTCCGAATTTCGAAACCACCCAAGATATGACCTCGCCCGCCTCGTTGGAGCGCTGGGAGGCAGGAAACTCCTTGGTCCAGAAATCAAGCACGGTCTGATCGGTCACGTACTTAAGCTTTGATTTCATGAAATCCTGATCAATCAGTAACTTCGGAATGTCGATGAAGGTTCCGCCGTTCGGGTCGCTCATCAGCAGCAAGGCACAGTTGCGGAAAATATGCTCGAGCCGCGGGCCGACGATACCGGTATGACCTGGGTCGTACAATCCATACAGCATGTTGATTGATTCCTGCACCAGAAAGTCCTTCTGATCAGGATGGTCAAACTCGAACATGTTCAGACCGATCGGGTTCGTCATATCGCCGGGGTTGAAGTAAATGACATCCTCGACCCGTTCCTTCGGTACCTTACCGAGCAGTGCTTCGACTGAATCACCGTGCGGATCAACGAACGCGAAGCCTTTGCCGTCCATCATATCCTGAAAAGCCAGGTTCTCAAGCAGCACCGACTTACCGGTACCGGTCTGCCCGATGATGTAAGTATGACGACGACGGTCGTTGGTAGACAAGCGAATCGGCTTCTTTGTACCTCTGAACTCGTTATAACCAAGGAGGAATCCTTCGTCCATTACCTGGGTTGGTCCGTCGACCTGCTTGCTCATTTGCCGTTGTACTTGTGACGTCGGAATGCTTTTCTGATCCGGTAGATGAAAGACCGTCGCTAGTTCCACGGTATTCAGTACGTTGCTACTGACCGATTGTGGGAAGAAGCGGAAGATATAAGCCGTCACCAATTCCTCGATGTTACGGCTTACGGCAAACTTGAACCCGTTGTTACTCGGGGAATCGAACAGCGAAAATGCCGAGATGACATTCCCGAGGAGCGTCTGGGAACGGACGGCGGTATTCGACGAGACCACCACCCGAACCAACGTCTCGTAGCCCGGATACCTGGTCTTCTCTTCAATTGCCTCGATTGAAGTGCGCTCCAGATTCGTCAGCTGCTTGTCCTCGGGCTTCTCTTTGCTCTCACCACTTTCCGGCGGTTTCCAAAGCGCTTCCATGATATCCTTCGAGGCGCCGAAGACAGCGGGGCCTTTCTTCTTACCTTTCTGCTTGGTTATCTTGTCGACCTCGCCGACAGAGCGCTTGGCCCACCCCTCGCGAGCAGGCCTAATCAGAATCTGCACACCGATGCCATCTTCCCGACCGGCACTCGACAAAGCGTTCAATAGTGCCCGAGACGCATCACGCTTCGACTCCTGGTAGGTGGCAATCGGGAAGACATAGTCTTTCTTCAGCGTGAATTCGCCGCCGATTGTCCCGCTCATCTTGCCGACCTCGCTGAAAATTGTATGCTCTTCCACTTCTTGCAAGCGAGCCGAGGGATAGGCAGCGGCAATCGCCTGGCGCACGACGTCGACCAGCACGACCGGCACGACCGTATAATAATAGACCAGCCCTTCCCGGGCGACGATTTCGAATGATACATGACGTTGACCGTAAATCTTGCTCTTGAAGCCTTTGACGGCCGTGCTGGCGATGATGTTATACATTACTTGGGCCTGGCTGAGCACTTCTTCAGTCACGTCGCGGGCGTCACGCCCGCCGCCCTCCAGGTCATCACTCGACGGTGGCAGATGAATGACCATCGGCACCATCTTCAGTCCCCGCTCGTAATTCTTCGCCTCACGTAAGGTGCGTTGGTATTGCACGAATACGAAGGCACCGACAATCAACACGACCAGCGCTATGCCGAAAATGCTGATGAACACCCCTAACACCTTTTGCCCCCTTACGTTTTATTATCGACTGCGGTCAGTCGGCAGCACCTAGCTCTTTGCCGTACCGTTTCTTCAGATAATCCACCTGCAGACGCCCGACCTCTTTCTCGCGACGAGCTGGATCATCCCTGGTGTCGGCAATGATTTTCTTTGCCCTATCGACCCACTCCTTCTCTATCAGATCGTCATCAGCCGCAATAGCCGGCGAATCGTCAGTGGCCACGGGAGCCGCATCCTCAGCCGTTGGTGCGACAGGTGTCGGCAAGGCGATGCTAGAAGGGTCTACCGGCGCCGACGGCTGGTGAGGACGCTCCTGGGCGGGTACTTGCTCGCGACGTTCTGGAGAGAGCTGAGGCAATTCCTCATGAGAACGTTCAGAGATGTCCAAGCGCTCAGGTGGCTGTGGCGCACCTCCCGGCTGCAACTCGGGTGAAGACGACTTGGGTTCCATACCGGTCATTATAGCATATACCCCATGCCTAGATTAGTGACTTGAACGCCGTGATACGTAGAGAATTCCCACACCGAGGAACATGGAAATCAGGATAAGTTCATATGGTCCAAGCGAGCCGATCGACTGCATGCCAAGCAGCATGACAGGTCCGAGCGCCAGCACGGTGGAGTAATAATATGCCCGGGTCAGTGGTAGGGGATGGATTGGCCGCCGCGTCCTCAATCGCCGTCCTGCCCATGCGACTGCTTTCGAACCAACCCATAGCAGTTCTGTGATACAGCCGATGAAAACGACGTACAACAGTAGAAAGACGGCTAATAAGCCGAGGGGCCCGACCGTCGAAGGCGTCGTCGTCTGAAGTATGACCACCAGCAGGAGTGCTGCAATGAGCGTACTTGAAACGACGAGTTTGCCTACCATATCCACCACTATATCATTATGAGATTTACGAGATTCATGAGAGCCTGAGCGACCAACCATATGTCCAGGCAAGCACTGTCCGTTCTAAGTATAAATATAAACGCGTGTGCCAATGGACAGCCGATCGCTCGAGGCTTCTGACCGCTCCAGCATAAGCTGGGGCATTCGGGTTTGCAGGAGGTTCCACATACACGCTGAGTGTCGTCTCGGCTAACGGTTTGGACCCGGATTAGCTAGGATTTACTCAGCGCGAAGGTACTTTTCCTACGATTGCTCGACGCTATACTCACTGGAAGTGAGGTCGGCGGAGCATCGATAGCATCAAGACGTATAAAAGGTGCGTCGGCGCTGAAGGTCAGCGTAAGTCCGATAATGGTCGTCTGCTGCTATCGACTGTCCGTCGATGAGATAGCTGCGGTGACATGGATTGTTAAGGTTTTTTGTGCAGTGCTTTTGTTTGTGTTTGAGTAAAAGCTTACGTTCATTATAAGCATAAGCCGCTCGCTTTTTCAAGCCTAAATGATGTATTGAATGAAGGTTTTTTTTACAATTATATATTTCTCCTCTGTTAGTGTATATTTTTAACAACATTCGTTATTGTCTCTCGAAGCCTCGCGCGCGTTGAAACTGCACCCAGATAGCCGGCTGCTGCGACGATCAATAGGCAACCCACACCCCGAATTGGCCCATCCAATGCCCGGTGCGCGCCCCAACTACTCATCCACGATATAGTACGTGGCCCATTTCCTTATTTGTGTCGCGCCTGTTTCCTGCGAGGCTGTCGTGCAGGCGTGAGAATCATGGCATGAGCGATATTCCCCCGTGCTCTATGTGTGCTGATCCTGACCATGCACGCCCTCGCCTCATGGCCCTCCTACCTATCCCGCAGCGGAGCGTTATCCCCCCTGCGCTGTCACTCCCGCATGTCCAGCGGCTCTTCCTGCCGCACATGGGGCGTGACGATACGTCATGTCTGAAAGTGTCATCAGGCATATCACCCGCACGGCAGCGTCTGCAGTAGCTGCATGCTCGCTGCTAGCTGTAGCGGCTATGGAACTTTTAAGGTAGCCGCTCTCGTTTCCGGCGGAGCGACAGTAAAATGCAGGCCCTGTAGTCCACCACCCTGCCATGTCGAGAGTCGAGGCACGGCCACACTACATATAGTGTTCAGGAAATACGGCCTTACACCCATGAAAAAATCTTGAAAAATATCATTGACACAAGCGTTTTCACGGCATATTATAGGGGTAGCTTCTGAATACAAAAATTATCCAGAGGCAAAAAATAAACAGCCAACAAAAAACTCCACACTAAAACAACCGTTCCTCGCAGGCGGTTGTTTTTTCGTCCCGATTTCAGGTCCAGAAACGACAAAACCCGACCAAATGGTCGGGTTCAGACGTTGGTGGAGCTGGCGGGTACTGCCCCCGCGTCCAGTCGGTAACCTACTACCCGTCTACAAGCATAGTCTCGCTCGAATTTTTACCGTACAAATCCGCTTTGAGCAAGACAAAGATGCGGATCGCACGTACTCCAGAGAAGCGTTCGGTCTGTCGGGCTGGAATACCCCGCCTGACCTAGCCTGCTGATATAGCGCATCCGCCCTTAGCAGGCGTGGGAACGGATACGGTAGTCTGTATTAGGCTACTTGTAGTGCCAGCGTCTGAGGAGCGAAAACGCTCTTTACAGCCGCGACGGCACTTTGCAATTTAGTTGTTGCAATTAAAAAACTGATTACGTCAGTGGTCGGCTTGCAAGGCAGTCTGTTAAAGTCCGTCTGTCGAAGCTATAGTTCAGCCCCAACCCTTTAATTATACCATATTTACACCGCCTCGGCCTTGTGCTTAAGTAAGCATATGACAAGGGTGGCGAAAGTGCTGACGGCGGCACCGGTGGGATATGACGGCCACCTTATCGAGGTGGAAAGCGATATGAAGAACGGTTTGCCCGCCCTACAGATTGTCGGCATGGGATCAAAGGCCATTGACGAGGCTAAGGAGCGTGTCCGAAGCGCCATCAGCAACTCCGACCTCGACTTCCCCGCCAAGAAGCTGGTCATAAATCTGGCACCAGCCGAACTGCCCAAGGATGGCACACACTACGATCTCGCCATTGCCATTGCGATTCTGGTTTCCAGCGGGCAGCTGAAACCTTATGAGGTGACAGATGCCCTGTTTGCCGGCGAACTCTCACTTGATGGCAGCATCCGTGCCGTCCGAGGCATCGTTTCCATCGCAGAGACGGCTCTTCGTAGCGGAAAAGGTACTCTGTACGTCCCTGCTGCTAACTTACGGCAGGCCGAACTCGTCGAAGGGCTCCGCCTGATTCCGGTTTCGTCACTCCGCCAGCTCTTCCTTCACCTCAAGGCTGAGGCGACGATACCAGCACACTCCGCCACCATGAAGACTGTAGGCGAGCCGCCTACGCACGATGGCCCACTGCTCGACGATGTCCTTGGCCAGGAGCAGGCCAAGCGCGCCCTGACCATCGCCGCCGCTGGCCATCACAATATCCTGCTAACGGGCCCTCCTGGTGCCGGTAAGACCATGCTGGCAAGAACTCTCCTATCACTGATGCCGCCCCTCACGGGTACTCAGCGGGTCGATGTCACCAAATTGCACAGCCTAGCCGGTGAGACTATCGATGACGTCGTGCTGGAACGCCCGTTCCGCTCACCACACCATACGTCGAGCCGCGTGTCCTTGGTCGGCGGCGGCAACCCGCCGAAACCGGGTGATATCAGCCTCGCGCATCATGGCATCCTGTTCCTCGACGAGATTCCTGAGTACCCTCGCGCCAGCCTGGAAGCTCTGCGTCAGCCGCTAGAGGACCGTACTATCTCCATCAGCCGAGCCGCCGGGCATGCTCGCTACCCGGCCGATTTCATGCTCGTCGCTACCATGAATCCCTGCCCTTGCGGTTTCTATGGTGATAATAAACGCGAATGCACCTGCACCCAGACCCAGATTCTGAAGTACCAGCAGCGGTTATCCGGCCCGCTCCTGGACCGGATCGACCTCGTCATTCACGTTAATCGGGTCGACAATGACCAGCTAGTCGTCCACAAAACGAAGACTTCGTCACAACATGATCAAGCTCGCAGTTCGATAGAATCTGCCCGACAACATCAGCACGACAGATACGGTAGTAGTGTTAGATACAACGCTAATCTTAGTTCCAAGCAGGTGTCCACGAGTGTTTCGTTACCACCCGACGTCTTGTCGTTATTATCACAAGCGGCCGATCGGCTAGGACTGAGTACCCGTAGCTATTTTAAGCTGATCAAGGTTGCCCGCACCATTGCCGATTTGGATGGCAGCAACGGCATCACAGCCGCTCACATGGCTGAGGCGTTACAGTATCGCCTGCCCACCTCTTGAAAACCAGGGGTCGAATATGGTATTATTGAACGCGAGTCAAACAGCTCACGTAACGCGACACGCCATCAAGGCAACAAAGGAGATCTTACAATCAGTCAACATATCCGTATCAATGACGCCATCCGTGCTCAAGAGCTACGCGTCATCGGGTCAAGCGGGGAACAAATCGGTATCCTCCCCCGAAACGAGGCACTGAAGCTAGCGGAAGACGCAGGAGTTGACCTGGTCGAGATTTCACCGAACGCCAACCCGCCCGTTGCCAAAATCATCGACTGGGGTAAATACCAGTACCAAAAGATGAAGGAGCAGCAGAAGAGCCGCCGCAGCAGTAAGCAGAGCGAGCTCAAGCAGATGCGGTTCGGGCTGAAGATCGGTTCCGGTGACCTTGAGATCAAGCTGCGTAAAATCCGTGCGTTCCTGGCCGAAGGCCACAAGGTACGCATTCAGATTTTCTACCGCGGCCGCGAAATGGCCCATAAAGAACTAGGGTATGACATGATCAACCGGATCATTGGTCTACTGGAAGACGACGCCGTCGTCGAACAACAGCCGCAGATGGCTGGTCGCAACCTGAGCATAGTAGTAAGGAGTAAATAGTATGCCAAAGCTGAAAACGCACAAAGGCACCGCCAAGCGGGTGAAGATTACCGCCAGCGGTAAGATCACGAGGCAACGCGCCTCGGGTGGACACTTGCTTGCCAAGAAGAGCAAGAGCCGCAAACGCGCCATCAACACCACCGGTGAAGTCACCGGCGCGATGGCCAAGAACATTAAACGAGCCCTGGGAGTCAAATAATGCGAGTTAAACGAGGCGTCCCTGCACGCGCCAAGCACAAGAAAATTCTTAAGGCCGCGAAAGGCATGCAGCACAACCGCACCCGAAGCTTCAAGTTAGCGAAGCAAGGTGTCATCCGTGCCCTGCAATATGCCTACCGCGACCGTCGCAACCGCAAGCGCGATCTGCGCCAGCTGTGGATCACCCGCATCAACGCGGCCGCCCGCGAGAACGGCACCACCTACGGTAAGTTGATCAGCGGCCTGAAGAAGGCAAATGTCGAACTGGATCGTAAGATTTTGGCCGAATTGGCTGCTAAAGAACCTGCCGCCTTCACCGCCGTCGTCAAAAGCGTCAAGTAGTTCACTCCAGCGCCCACGAAAATCTCCTCGGAAATCCGAGGAGATTTTCGGTAGCAGCTCGCCTGTAAGCCGGGTTCTGTCGAGAACGACCATCTATCTAGGCCGCGTGTTGCCACGCTGGCTCATGCGGTTAGCGGACCTCTGGGCGGACAACCCTTCATAGAGATCCTCCTTGCAGCAGACAGGGTTTACCTCCTCCGCGTGTCACCACGCGTCGCTGTGAGCTCTTACCTCACTCGTTTCATCCTTACCCCCGAAAGGGCGGTTTCGTTTCTGTGGCACTTTCCCTAGGGTCTCCCCCGGTTGCCGTTAGCAACTGTCATGTCCTACGCTGCCCGGACTTTCCTCTCGCGCCCCTTTAGGGAACGCCAGCGGTCGCTCAGCGGGCTGCCAGCGTTTATTATACCGTATCGGTTACGATTCGCCAGCTTCGTGAGCGTTCAGGATCTTATTGACCATGCCGTCAGCTAGCTGATTGAATTCACGTCGGACGTGTGAGAACGTGACTTTGTCGAACTGTTGGCTCAATTCTCTGATGCGTTCGTTGATGGGCCAGAGGTCGCGGTTCTTTATCTTGTAGATACCGGTCAGCTGATTGACCACTAGTAAGCTGTCCATCCGAAAATCAACCGTCTTGGCACCCATCTCAAGCGCTTTCTCAAGCCCTAGGCGTACACCGTGATATTCCGCCTGGTTGTTGGTGGTAATACCGAGATACATTCCACCCTGATGAAGCACTTCCTCATTGGAGTTCATAATAACGA
>Ga0210036_1001980_pt1 | contig 22330 bp, 20 predicted proteins | sample CryGeymeta201515_FD_185469 | JGI IMG/M metagenome (GOLD analysis project Ga0210036, IMG submission 185469) | Groundwater microbial communities from Crystal Geyser aquifers in Utah, USA - Crystal Geyser metaG 2015-15 (SPAdes) (version 2) | ecosystem: Environmental > Aquatic > Deep subsurface >...
GGCCGATGGCGCGGATGGTTTTGAGCGCGGCCATCAGACAGGTACTCCCAAATCCCGCGCATAGCTGTTTTGCCCGGCGTAATGGAAAGGGATCGGCCCGTCGATTTCGCCGTGCACGAACTGGCGCACGAACGGGTCGGCCGAGGCGCGGATCTGTTCCGGCGTGCCTTCCGCCCTGATCACGCCCTCCGAGATGAAATATACGTAATCCACGATCTTTAGGGACTCCTGCACATCATGCGTGACAATCACCGAGGTTGAGCCGAGGGCATCGTTCAGCTTGCGGATCAGCTGGCCGACCACCGAGAGCGAGATCGGGTCGAGGCCGGCGAACGGTTCGTCGTACAAAATCAGCATCGGGTCGAGCGCCACCGTGCGCGCCAGCGCGACCCGGCGCGCCATGCCGCCGGACAGCTCGGCCGGCATCAGTTCGTGCGTGCCGCGCAGGCCGACCGCGTGCAGTTTCATCATCACCAGGTCGCGGATCAGCTCTTCCGGCAGATTCGAGTGCTCGCGCAACTGGAACGCCACGTTGTCGAACACCGACATGTCGGTGAACAGCGCGCCGAACTGGAACAGCACGCCCATCTGGCAGCGCATCTCGTACAGTTCGCGCTCGCTCATCTCGTGGATGATCTTGCCGGCGATCCGCACCTCGCCGCGCGACGGTTTCAGCGCGCCGCCGATCAGGCGGAACAGGGTGGTCTTGCCGCAACCGCTGCCGCCCATAACGGCGATCACTTTGCCTTTGCCGAACGCCATGTTGACCCCCTTCAGGATCGGGCGCTTGTCGTAGGAAAAATTCACGTCGTGAATTTCAACCAGTGCTTCACCGGACATATTCATGCTCTGCAAAAAAACGGTCGCGCATTGTATCACTCCCTTCCATTTATATCGGGCGCTTGAGCTGCGAGTGAATACTGGCTATCCTGCGCGCGATTGACAATCCGGTAGTCGCGCCGCCCATGAAAACCTTGCATTTGCCAAGCTTGCTTATTGTTGACGACGATCCGCTCATCCGCGATTCGTTGAGTCTCGCGCTGTCCGGCGAATTCGATGTTTTGCTGGCGGAAGACCGCGCGCAGGCGATCCGGCTGGTGCGCGATCTGGCGGCTCCGCCCGAACTGGCGCTGGTCGATCTGGGGCTGCCGCCGACGCCGCACCGCCCGCAGGAGGGATTCCGTCTGATCACCGAATTGCTCGCGCATTCGCCGCAGATCAAGATCATTACCCTGTCCGGGCAAAGCGAGGAGGGCAACGCGCGCCACGCCCGCGCGCTCGGCGCGTTCGAGTTTGTGGCCAAACCCTGTCGTCCGGAGACCCTGCGCGACCAGTTGCGCGCGGCGTGGATCGCGCGGCGCGGCGAACAACGCGCCGCCGCACAGAACGCCCGGCGCCTCGGGTTGGTGGGCGAAAGTCCCGCCATCGAGGCGATGCGCAGCCAGATCAAGCTGTATGCGAATACCCCTTATCCGGTGCTGATCCAGGGCGAGTCGGGCAGCGGCAAGGAGCTGGTGGCCGCCGCGTTGCGCCAGTTGGGGCCGAACCCGGCAGCGTCGCTGGTGGCGATCAACTGTGCCGCCATCGCCGCAAATTTGCTTGAATCCACCCTGTTTGGACATGCCAGGGGCGCGTTCACCGGCGCCACCGCGGCGCAGGAAGGCTTCTTTGAAAAAGCGCGGGACGGCACGCTGTTTCTCGACGAGATCGGCGAGCTGCCGCTGGAATTGCAGGCCAAATTATTGCGCGTGCTGGAGAACGGCGAATATCAGCGCGTCGGCGAAACCGCGACCCGCAGAAGCAATGCGCGCATCGTCGCCGCCACCAACCGGGTGCTGGCGCAGGCGGTACGCGAGGGTAGCTTTCGCGCCGATTTGTTTCACCGTTTGAGTGTGTTCACCATCAATGTGCCGCCGCTGCGCGCGCTGGGTGCGGACAAGCTGCGGCTGCTCGAGCATTTCTGCGCCGAGTATGCCGCGCAATTGCAGGTTCCCTGTTTCACCCTGGACGAGTCGGCGCAGGAGGCGTGGCTGCGCTATCCGTTTCCCGGCAACACGCGCGAACTGCGCAATATCGTGATCCGTCTGATGACGCGCTATCCGGGCGCAAGTTTGAGTGCGATCCGGCTTGAGGCGGAGTTTGATCCGCAGCCCGCGCTGCCCGACGGCGCGCCGCTGGCAGAGGATGCGCAGTCACGCCTGTTGCAGGGCGACTTTAATCTGGATGATTTGCTGATGGGCTATACTCGAACCTACATCGATACCGCGATGGAGTTGGCGCGCGGCAATGTCAGCGAGGCCGCGAAAATGCTGGGCATCGCGCGCACCACCTTGTACAGCCGAATGGAAGCCTTGCAAAAACACGGAACGCAACCGCGCAACCAGTAAAGGGGCAATGATGTATCTGGAGCATTTTGGCCTGACCGAACCGCCGTTCAAGATTACGCCGGTCACCGAATTTTTCTTTTCCGGCGCGAACCGGGGAGAAATCCTTGATGCGCTGGTGTATGCGATCAGCGACGGCGAAGGCATCGTCAAGGTCAGCGGCGAAGTCGGTAGCGGCAAGACCATGCTCTGCCGCATGCTGCTGGACAAGCTGCCGACCAGCATCAAGGCGATCTATCTGGCCAATCCGAGCATGTCGCGCGACGAGTTGTTGTACGCCATCTGCGACCGCCTGCAACTCGATCTGGAAGGCAAGCGCATCAGCGTCATTCTGCAGACCCTGCAAAACCACCTTGAAGCGATGTACGAGCGCGGCGAACGGGCGGTGGTGCTGGTGGACGAGGCGCACGCGATGCCGCTGGATACTCTGGAAGAGTTGCGTCTCTTGTACAACCTGCAGGTCGGCAAGCACAAGCTGCTGCAGATTGTGCTGTTCGGCCAGCCGGAGCTGGACGAAAAGCTGGCGCAGACCAACATGCGCCAGTTGAAGGACCGCATCGTCCATCACTTCACCATCCTGCCGCTGTCCCCCAAATTCATCCACGACTACCTGATGTTCCGCATGCGCGCGGCCGGTTACAAAGGCCCCGACAATTTCAGCGCCGAGGCGGAAAAGATGATCGCCAAGGCGTCGCAGGGGCTGTTGCGGCGGGTCAATATTCTGGCCGACAAGGCATTGTTGGCGGCGTTTGTAGAAAATAATCATGCAATCGGGGCGCGCCATGTCAAGGCGGCGCTGCGCGACAGCGAAATGATACCGATGCGGCAATGGGACGGGCGCAAACAGGCGGTGATATTGGGCGCGGTGACGGTGGCGGCCATCTTCGCCGGTGCCGGCTGGTTTATCAACCAGTCAGGACAACCGGCGGCGCCCCTCGCGCAAACTCCGGCAGCGCAGAATTCTTCCGTACCGACCATTGATCTTGCCCCTGCGCCACTGTTGGCGGTTGCGAGTGGTGTCGTCGCCGCTCCCGATGGTTCGGCAGCGGCACTTCCCGCAACGCTTGATACGGCCGAACCGGTGGAGCCGCCTCCGCCGCGCCCGCCGATGCTTGAGCTGAAGGGCGTCCCGCCGGACAGCTTGCTGCAACAGCGGCTGGAGGCGACGCGTGAGATGTTGGCGACAGCGCCGCGCGGGTCGGCCTGTATCCAGTTATTTTACACCGAGAGAGTGCAGCCGGATCGGATGGAGGGGTTTCTGCGGCGGGCAAGCAAACTGGGGGTGCTGGACAATATCCGTGTGTTGCCGATCAGATTGCACGGTAACGATGCCTTCCGTGTGTTGTTTGGCCGCTTTGCCAACGGTCGCGAGGCGCGCGCCGCAATGGCCAATCTGCCGCAACGTTATCTGGAGGCTTTTGCACCCACTGTGTACTTGCTAGATGACACGCAAGATGCGCCTTAAGCCAATGATATAAAAAATATATAGGCTGTTTGATTGGTTGCCAGCAGGATTGAATTGGGTTACTTTGCGCTAAACATCAGGGAGACACCAGAATGATGACCCGCTTTTTTCTGCTTTGCGCTGCCAGTTTGATCCTTGTTGCCTGTGGCACAAGGCCAATCAAGCCTTCGAGTCAACACATTCAGCAAACCCCCGCTACGGCGCAAAACCGGGGAGCGATCCCGCAGCCGATCCGCCATGCCGTGGTGTTGCCGCCGCCCAAGCCTGCGGAAAAAGTTGAGACGTACAGCGTGGTGGTCACCAATTTGCCCGCGCGCGAGGTTCTGTTTGCGCTGGCGCGGGATGCCAAAATCAATATCGACATCCATCCGGGGATTGAGGGCAACGTCACGATCAACGCGATCAACCAGACGCTGGCGCAGATACTCGACCGCATCAGCCAGCAGGTGGCGATGCGCTACGATTTGAATGACAGCCGCCTGGCGGTGATGCCGGATTCGCCCTACCTGAAAAACTACAAGATCGATTACGTCAACATGTCGCGCGATTCCGACGGCGGCATTTCCAATACCACCCAAGTGGGCGGTAGCGCCGCCGGGGGCGGGGCCGCGAACGGCAACAATTCCCAGCTGTCGATCAAGAATTCATCGAAGAACCATTTCTGGGACACGCTGGTGAAGAACATCACCGACATCCTGAACGAGACCGACAAGGAGATCGTGGTGAGTCGGCGCGCGTCGAGCGAAGCGGTGAAATCTTCGGACGAAAAAGAGAGCGGCGCGAAGACGGAAAATGAGGGCAAGGCTTCGGTTGCCGCGCAACAAAAGAGCAGCGAACAGGATTTCAAGGACTATCGCACCCTGCAGGCGGCATCGGTGATCTCCAATCCCGAGGCTGGCATCATCACCGTGCGTGCCACCGGCAAACAGCACGCGAAGATCAGCGAGTTCATCGTGCAGGTGATGCGCAGCGCGCGCCGCCAGGTGCTGATCGAGGCGACGATTGCCGAGGTGACATTGAGCAGCAACTACCAGCAGGGCATCAACTGGTCGAAATTGCTGTCCGCCGGGGATACCAAGGGGTTTTCGCTGGGGCAGGCGATTTCCAGCCAGCAGTTGCCCACCGACACAACGGCAAATATCGGCACCTTCATCCTGAATTATGTGAATCCAACTTCCCGTCTGGGAAGCTTGAATGCAAGCGTTTCCTTGCTGGAGACGTTTGGCGATGTGAAGGTGCTGTCCAGCCCGAAGTTGAGCGTGATGAACAACCAGACCGCGATGCTGCGTGTGGTGGACAATCTGGTCTATTTCACCATCAAGGCGGATACCGTCAGCAACCAGACCACCAGCACCACCACTTTCACCACCACGGCGGTGACGGTGCCGACCGGCTTTACCATGAGTGTCACCCCGCAGATCGACGACAGCGATACCGTGCTGCTCAATTTGCGCCCCTCCATTACCCGCCTGCTCGGTTTCGTCAATGATCCCAACCCGTCACTCGCGTCTGCCGGGGTCACCAGCCGCATCCCGCAACTGCAAACCCGCGAGTTGGAGTCGGTGTTGAAGATCGGCAACAACCAGATCGCGGTGATGGGCGGCCTGATGCAGGATGAGATCAACAATCAGACTGACGGCATTCCCGGGCTGGGGCGTCTCCCGGTGGCCGGCAACCTGTTCAACCACCGTAACGACACCAAGAAGAAAACCGAGCTGGTCATCTTCCTGCGCCCGGTGGTGATCAAGGATGCAAGTATCGACGGCGATTTTGCCGCCTTCCGCGACAATCTGCCCACGGCGGATTTTCTTCTGCCTGAAACCGGCAAGGGGGGAAAATGAGCCTGCTTCTCGATGCGATGAAGAAATCCGGTCAAGGTGCGCAAAGCACCGGGCTGACGCTGGAAGAACATCCCGATCAAAAAGCCCAAAGCCCGGCCCCCGCCGAAGCGTTGAGAGCCGAGAGTTCGCGTTCCGCCGGGCAGAATCTGTTTGCGGCGAAGAAAAAAGCCGCGCCGCGCTGGCGCTGGAATCTGGGGCTGGTGCCGACCACGCTGCTGATCTGCGGCACCATTGGCGCGGGTTACGGCTATTACGTGTGGCGCGAGCTCAATCCGCCGGTGCAACAGATGGCTGTGCGGGCGGTGCCGCCGCCGCAACAGGTGACACCCCCGCCCCCGGCCCCGCCGCGTTTGGTGGCGGCAATTAAGCCGGAGCCTGTGGCCGAGGCGGCGCCTCCGCCGGTGCAAGCAGCGGCAAAAGCGCCGGTGGCTGCGGCGGCAGCGGCCGTGACCAAGCCGCGTCCGGACAGGGTGGTTGAGCCGCGTCCGCCGCGCCTCGCCATTCGGCGCAAGATACAGGCGGACACGATTACCCCCGCCCTGCAGGGTGCATGGCAAGCTTATCAACGCGGTGATTATGCGGCGGCCGGCACCGGCTACCGCAATGTGCTGGCGCAGGACGAGCACAACCGCGATGCCTTGCTCGGGCTGGGCGCGATCGCGCAACAAAGCGGCAATGATCGGCAGGCGCAGCAGTTTTACCGGCAAGTGTTGCGGCTTGATCCGCGCGACCCGGTGGCGTTGGCGGCGATGACGTTCTACGCCGCGCCGAATTCCGAAGACGCGGAGATCCGGTTGCGCCAAATGTTGGACAATCAGCCGCGCTCGGCTGCCTTGCACTTCGCGCTGGGCAATGTGTACATGGATCAGTCGCGCTGGGCCGAGGCGCAGCAGGCGTACTTCACCGCGCTGGCGCTGGCCCCGGGTAACCCCCAGTTTTCCTATAATCTTGCGGTGAGTCTGGACCACCTCGGGCAGCGCAAGTTGGCGGCAGATTACTACCGCCAAAGCTTGCAGCTTGATCCTTCCGGTCTGTCCGGCTTTGATGCCGCGCAGACGCAGCGCCGCCTGGGCGAATTGAGCGCGGCACAATAAGGATAACGATGGCAGTTCCGCAGCAACAGTTCCAGCAGCCCATCGGTCAATTGCTGATCTCCAAAGGCGTGATCAGCGAGGATCAGTTGCGCATCGCCACCCAGGAGCAAAGCAAATCGCCGCAACCGCTGGGGCGTCTGCTGGTGCGTCTGGGTTTTCTGTCCGAGGCGACCATCCGCGATGTGCTGTCGGAAAACCTCGGCCAGGAGACGGTCGATCTGGCCACCGTGATCGTCGATTCGGCGGCGGTCACCCTGATCCCGAAGGAAGTGGCGCGGCGTTATCAACTGGTGCCGATCTCGGTCGATACGACCAGCAAGAACCTCACCCTCGCCATCGCCGACCCGGATAACATCATCGCCCTCGACCAGGTGCGCGCGTTGTTGAAAGACGAGTACCGGCTGATCACGCTGCTGGCGAGCGAATCCGATATCCTGCGCGCGATTGACCAGTATTACGGCTTCGAGCTGTCCATCGACGGCATTCTGCACGAGATCGAGCCGGGCGAGCTGGAACACCAGAGCATGCAGCAGGGCGTCAACGAATTCAGCCAGCCGGTGGTGCGCCTGATTGATGCGCTGCTCACCGAGGCAGTACAACAGAACGCGTCCGACATTCACTTCGAGCCGGAAAACAGTTTCCTGCGCATCCGTTACCGCGTGGACGGTGTGCTGCGCCAGGTGCGCAGTCTGCACAAAAGTTTCTGGCCGGCGATGGTGGTGCGCCTGAAGGTGATGAGCGGGATGAACATTGCCGAGACGCGCGCGCCGCAGGACGGCCGCATTTCCCTGCGTCTGTCGGGACGCCCCATCGATTTCCGCGTCGCCTCGCACCCGACTTCCTACGGCGAGAATCTGGTGTTGCGGATTCTGGACCGGCAGAAGGGGTTGGTGCCGATCAACCAGCTGGGGCTGGACGAAAGCGCGCTGACGCTGTTGTTGTCGATCATCGCCAAGCCGGAAGGTATCGTGCTGGTGACCGGCCCCACCGGCAGCGGCAAGACGACCACGTTGTATTCCATTCTCAGCCACGTCAATACCGAATCGGTCAACATCATGACCCTGGAAGACCCGGTGGAATACCCGATTCCGCTGATCCGCCAGAGTTCGGTCAACGAGGCGGCCAAGCTGGATTTTGCCAGCGGCATCCGCTCGCTGATGCGACAGGACCCCGACATTATTCTGGTCGGCGAGATCCGCGATCATGCGACCGCCGAGATGGCGCTGCGCGCGGCGATGACCGGCCACCAGGTGTATTCGACCCTGCACACCAATTCGGCCATCGGCGCCATTCCGCGCCTGCTCGACATCGGCATTCTGCCGGACATTCTGGCCGGCAACATCATCGGGGTGATGGCGCAACGCCTGATCCGGGTGCTCTGTCGCCACTGCAAATATCCGTATCAGCCGGATGCGGCCGAGCGCAAATTGCTCGGCTTGCACCACAACGAGGAAGTCACTTTGTACCGTGCTGCCGGTTGCGATATTTGCCGTCATCAAGGGTATACCGGGCGCCAGGCGATCATGGAGATTCTCAAGATGGACTCGGATCTGGATGATCTGGTGGCGCGCCGTGCCAGCATTCGCGACATCAAGCATGCCGCGCTCGAAAAGGGTTTTCGCCCGCTGGCGCAGGACGGCATCCGCCGTATATTGCAGGGGGTCAGTTCGGTGGGTGAAGTGATGCGCGTGGTTGACCTGTCCGATCGCAGTTAGCCGACACGCCATGGCGCTCTACTCATACAAGGCGATCGACAGCGACGGCAAAACCGCCAGGGGCTTGCAGGATGCGGCCAACCTGATCGATCTGGAGATGCGTCTCAAGCGCGCCGGGCTGGATCTGATCAGCGGCAAGGAGGAAAACGGTGCTTCATCCTTTGGCGCGACCCGGATCAAGCGTGCCGCGCTCATCACCTTCTTCTTCAATCTGGAGCAGCTGACCCGCGCCGGGGTGCCGTTGCTGGAGTGTCTGGCCGATCTGCGCGACACCATGGAAGAAGCAGCTTTTCGCGAGATCATCGCCAGCATGGTGGAGTCGATCGAGAGCGGCAAGAAGCTGTCGCAGGCGATGAGCGAACATCCGAACGCGTTCGACAAGATCACCGCCAGCCTGACCCGCGCGGGCGAGGACAGCGGGCGTCTGGTCGATGTGTTCAAGCATCTCACCGAGTCGCTCAAGTGGCAGGACGAGATGGCATCGCAGACCAAGAACATGATGATCTATCCGGCTTTCGTCGGCACCGTGGTGCTGGCCATCACTTTTTTCCTGATGATCTATCTGGTGCCGCAACTGGTCGGATTCATCAAGGGCATGGGGCAGGAAATCCCGCTCCAGACGCGCATCCTGCTCGCCACTTCAGGCTTCTTCGTCGAGTATTGGTATGTTCTTCTGCTCGCGCCGTTTGTACTTTACGGCAGCTATAAACTGGCGCTGCTGGCCAATCCGAAATTGCAGTATCACGTGGATAATCTGAAGCTGAATATGTGGCCGACCGGCCCCATTCTGCGCAAGATTATCCTCGCCCGCTTCGCCAATACCTTCGCCATGATGTACAGTTCCGGCATCACGATCATGGACTGCATCGCCAACTCGCGCGATCTGGTGGACAATCAGGTCATCGGAAAAAGCCTGCAAAATGTGATGAGCGAAATTGAAGCCGGCAAAAATCTGACGCAAAGTTTCCAGAAGACGGGCATCTTCCCGCCGCTGGTGGTGCGCATGCTGAAAGTGGGCGAGGCCACCGGCCAGCTCGACCAGGCGCTGCTCAACGTCAGCTACTTCTACGACCGCGACGTGAAGGATTCGATCAAGAAGGTGCAGGTGATGATCGAGCCGACCATGACACTAATCCTCGGCGCCTTGCTGGGCTGGGTGATGTTGTCGGTGCTGTCCCCGATTTATGATTTGATCAGCAAGGTGCAACTCTGATGGCACGCACGATACTGTTCCTCAGCGCCGAAACCTTTCAGGCGCATATCGTCGACCGCAGCGGCGAGTCGGTGACGCGCGAATTCGGCAACGATGCCGACGGCAGGGAGCAATTCTCCATCATGCTGGAACGCCACCGCCATCCGTTGTGGATGCTGGTGGATGTGATCGAGGAGGATTTTCAACTGGAGACGGTGCCGCACTTGTTCGGCGCCAACCGGCGCGCGCTGATCGAGCGCAAATTTGAACAGTATTACCGCACCACGCCTTTCCGCCAGGCAACCCTGATCAAACGCCAGAGCGAGGGGCGGCGCGATGACGAGTATGTGTTTTCCGCGCTGACCAACCCGCAACGCATCTCGCCCTGGCTGGAAATTCTGCATTCCCGCCATGTCCCGCTGGCCGGCATCTACTCGGTACCGAATATCAGCGGGGCGCTGCTCAAAGGAATCGAGAGCGAGCATGTCCTGTTGCTGACCTGGGAAAAACACGCAGGTCTGCGCCTAACTTATTTTCATGAACAACGCCTGCACTTCTCGCGTCTGATTTCGCTCAACGGCGAAGGCAATCTGATCGACGCGATCAGCAACGAAACACCGCGCACGCGGCAGTATCTGAAAAGCCTGTCGCTGCCGCCGGCGGGGGAGACGCTGGATGTTTATATTCTCTGCCACCCCGATGATGCGGTGCCGCTGCAAGGCAAGCTGGAGAACGAGCGCGACCTGATCTATCACTATCTCGATCTCAATGAGTTTGCCCGGCGCCACAAATTCAAGCACGTTTTTAGCGATTCTGACAGCACCCCGCTGCTGCTCGAACAACTGTCGCGCAAGACACCGCACGCGCACTATGGCAATGCCGAGCACACCCATTTTTACCTGTTGTGGCAAATGCGCCGGGTGCTTTACATGCTGGCCGGCGGCGTTGCCCTGGCCGGCACGTTGTGGAGCGCACTGGCGTTCTGGCAGGGCGAACAGTATGTGCGGGATGCCGGGCCGATCATGCAGCAAACGCAAAGCCTGCGCGCGCAAACGCAAAGCATCCAGCGCCAGTTCTCCAATACCGGCGTGCCTGCCGCCGACATGAAGGCCGCGGTTTTGCTGGCGCGCGCATTGAACCAGTATTCGCATCCGCCGCGCGAAATCCTGTACGAATTAAGCGCGGTGCTGGATGGTTTTCCGCGCATCAGCGTGGGCAGGCTGGGATGGCAGACCAGCGCTGCCGATGCGCCGCCCTCGCCCTATCCCGCGCAGGTCATCACTTTGGACGGAACAGTCGGCGGGTTCGGTGCCAGCCATCGCTCCAGCCTCGAATATCTTGAACGTTTCCAGCAAGCGCTGGCGCAGCATGGATACTCGGTAAGTGCCACCGCATTGCCGCTTGACATCACCTCCAAGGGCAGCATCAGCGGCCTCGGAAATAGCGAAGCGGCACAAGGTCAATTCACCCTGAAGATCATCTGGAGGCATCCGTCATGAGCTTCTCAAGTGCCGACCTGGGCGATATCAAATGGAGCCTGCTTGCCTGTCTGCTGGCAGTGATCGGGGCGGGCGCACTGTTCAGCTACAGCAGCAGTTTTGAGCAAAAGGCGCTGCAGCAATTGAAGCAGGCACAGCGGCTACAGGCAGATGCGCGCAGCCAGCTCGCCAATGCGCAAAGCGATCTGGAAAACATGGCTTCATATCAGATGGAATATGACGACCTCGTGTTGCAAAAAGTTATCGGCAACGAACAGCGGCTGGATTGGATCGAAGGTCTGGAACAATTGCGCGCGCAAAAAATGGTGCCGGATTTCAAATACACCATCGGCCCGCAAAAACCCTATGCGCCCAATCCGCCGCAGAGTAGCGGCAATTTTTCCCTCAGCCTCAGCCCGATGAACCTGCAGATCGAACTGCTGCACACAGAGCAACTGCTGCGTTTGTTTGATGCCCTCGATACCCGCTTGCCCGGCTGGTTTCTGCTCGACCAGTGCAGTCTCTCGCGCAACGAAAAGAGCACCGGCGGCGCGCCGCTTGCCGCCGAATGCAGCGGCGGCTGGTTCACCATGAAAAACAGGAGCGCGCCATGAACCGCCTCTCCATCCTGGCTTGTGCTGTAGGTCGGGCTTCAGCCCGACAAGCCGGCTTTGACCCACAAAATCGCTTCCAGTGGGTCTGGTCTATATTTGCAACATTCGTATTCTTGCTGACCTCGCCTGCCACGCAATCCGCCGAACTCGGTCGCCTGTTCTTTACCCCGCAGGAACGCGCCCAACTCGAAATACAGGGTGCTGTAAAGACTGACGCGCCAGTACAAAGGGACGCCCTTACCGTCAACGGCATGATCCAGAAAAGCGGCGGTAAACGCATCTACTGGATCAACGGCGAGCAACAGGATGCCGTGGCATCGCCCGGCCAGGCGCCCGCCAGCGTGCGTATTGCCGTTCCCGGCAAACCGCAGCCGGTCGAGGTCAAGGTCGGGCAGCGCGTCGAACTGACTCCGGCGCAGACGGCACCGCAGGAAGATTGAAGCATCGTTCATTCGCATTATTTCCGCGCGGCGCGCGGAGCCCGAAGAGGAACAATACTATGTTGACTGATCGTCTGAAAAAACGCCTGAACAAGGACCGTCCCATGACGACGATCACCTTGCGTATTCCGGTTGATGTGGTCGATTCACTCAAGGAAATCGCCCCGCACAAAGGCCTCTCCGGATATCAGACACTGTTGAAATCCTATATCAGCGAAGGGCTGCGCAAAGACGAGAACCAGTTTTCCAGCAACGCCTCCTTGCGCTTGATCGATGCCTTGAGAAAATGCGGCGTCCCCGAATCGGTGCTGGAAGATGCAGCGCGAGAACTGGAAGCGGCTTGAGGCGCGTTAATCCAATGATCCATTATGCGGACAGCACTTGTATCCAGCGGCAGCGCGGCGGCGCGCTGCTGGTCATGCTTGTCATCCTGGTGATCGGCATCACCACCGCCTTCGTCACTAACTTGAGCAGTACCGCGATCAGCAACAAACGCAACCAGACCACGGCGGATGCGCTGGCGCAGGCGAAGGAGGCGTTGATTGGGTATGCGGTGACCTATGGTGACGATCCGGACCATGTGGGCGAAACGGATGGTTATCTACCTTGCCCTGACATGGACGGCACTGCAGGCACCAATCCGGAAGGTTCATCCGAAACTTGCGGCAACGCGGGTGAAAACACACTGGGCAGGTTGCCTTGGAAAACGCTGAAATTGTTGCCATTATTCGACGGGTCACAGGAATGCCTTTGGTATGTCGTGTCGGGTAACTACAAGAACAATCCAAAGTCTGGCCTTGTCATGAATTGGGATACCCCGGCACAACTCAAAATTTATAGCGCAGAAGGAATGGAAATTTCTCCCGGCGAGATCGTGGCGCTGGTTATCGCCCCCGGTGCGCCTGTCTCCGGTAACAGCAATCGCGCAGGCAGCTCCGCGCCGATCTGCGGCGGACACTACACCGCAGAAGCCTATCTTGAAAACGATACCTTGCACGGGCCTAACAACACGAATGCCGCTACTGGCGAATTCATCATGCCGCACGATCACCGCGATACGGATGGGAACGTTACGCTATCTACAAACGACCAGTTTGTTTACATCACCCGCCAGGACATCTGGACGGCCGCCGAAAAGCGTATAGCCAGAGAAGCGAAACAATGTCTGGATGCTTATGCCGCCAGTTCTGGCGGAAAATATCCACTGGCAACGTCCGTTTCTATGTCTTCAGCACCAAGCCTGTTCGGTCGACTTTCCTCCAGCCCCAACCGATCCAAACCAAGATCCCAGGATTTAGAAATGGTGAGCCGCTTCGAAACCTTGATTCCGCTACTGCTGACATTCAGAAACAACAGAACCTCGCAGAATTTCGCTGCAATCAACACGCCAGCATCAACCGCCAAACAAGCTGCGCGTGATGTCAGAGAGTATTACGAAGGGATCAACAGTACGCTTGAAAATGCTGCAGATGATTTGAAGGACGCTGCAGACACCGCCATGGATTGGACATCATGGCCTAGCACCTCCAGCATAGACAATGTGCTGAATGAGATTTACAGCGCATCAGCAGATTTTTCAACCAATCTTCCCATCGACACGGGCATATTGGCCAACTGGCCTGCCAGCTGCACCTTGTTTTCGTCAGAGCGCTGGACGAACCACTGGCAAAACCTCGTCTTCTACCAACTTGCCGACGGCTATAGGCCCGGCACGATCACGCCCAGCTGTGGTAGCAGTTGCCTGAGTATTGAAGGTAGCGGTCATTCTGCAGCTGGTTCGGGAAGCTACCGTGCCGTCATCATCGCGGCGGGAAAGATGTTAACCGCGAATCGGAATCCATCGGTTACAGGCGATTACCTCGACCCTGTCAATCCGCCCCAGGACAATCTGCTCCCCCAGATTGATATTTCCAACCCCTACAAGACCTATCGCACAACAGATGTGGCACACGAGAGCAACAATGATCTGGTGCTTTGTCTGGATGGCGGCGCAGGCAATTGTCCATGAAAATTTCAAACATACTTATTCGAGAAGAGCGGGCTTCCGGATTCACCCTGGTCGAAATGGCTATGGTGCTGATGATTGTCGGCCTGTTGCTGGGCGGGCTCGTACCGACGATCTCGGCGCAGATGGAAACCCAGCGCATCGGCGAGACCAGACGGCAGATGAACGAAATCAAGGATGCGTTGACGGGTTTTGCCGTCATCAACGGCCGGTTGCCCTGTCCGGCTCAAGCTACGATCGCTACCGGCGCAGCCAATGCGGGGATTGAGGCGAAAATCGGAAATGGTTGTGCTTGTAAGACAAACTCCGGTAGTACTGACACCATTGCAACCGTCGCAGGTGTCGCCTGTACCAACACTTCCGTGACGGGTGTATTGCCCTGGGCGACGATTGGACTGCCGGAGACAGATGCATGGGGACGGCGCTATACCTACCGGGTCACAAGCGTATTTGCTGATCAAAATCCCGGTACGCTGGGGACGGGCTGCACGGTTGCTGCGCCAACTGCTTCCAGTTTCGCCTTGTGCTCGCCGGGCACACCAGACGTGCTTGTTGCTTCAGGCGGGGGATTCATTGCTGAAAACGTGCCTACCCTATTCGTTTCGCATGGCAAAAATGGCAATGGCGCGTATATCCCTGATGGAACCCAGCTCACAGTCGGTACCAACGCAGATGAAATGGAAAACAGTGATAACAATTTAAGCTTCGTCAGTCACGAGTTCGCATCGGAGTTTGATGATCTGGTCGTCTGGCTGTCGTCTAATACATTAATGAACCGCATGGTCGCCGCAGGCAAACTCCCCTAAGTCCTGCGCCAGCTCGTCCCCTGCGCGGTATCTTCCAGCACGATCCCGGCTTCCAGCAATTCCTTGCGGATACGGTCCGCCTCGGCGAAGTCTTTCGCTTTCTTGGCAGCGATGCGTGCTGCGATCTGCGCGTTGATCGCGGCGTCGTCCAACCCACCGGTCGTCGTGCTTCCTTGCAGGAACGCTTGAGCATCCCTTTGCAGCAAACCGAGTACGCCGCCCAGCGCTTTGAGTTGCGCGGCGGCTTCCGGCGATTGGGTACGGTTCACTTCGTTGGCGAGATCGAACAGCACCGCCACGGCTTCGGGGGTGTTGAAGTCGTCGTCCATGGCGGCTTTGAAGCGGGCGGCGTGGGGAGTGGTCCAGTCAACGTCCCCTTGTTTTTGTGGGTCGGACTTCAGTCCGACAGCCTCCTGTCGGACTGAAGTCCGACCCACAAGTGCAACCCCGTTCAGTGCCGTATAAAGCCGTGTCAGCGCGCCCTTGGCATCGTCCAGATGCTGGTCGGAATAGTTCAGCGGGCTGCGGTAATGCGCGCGCAGGATGAAGAAGCGTACAACTTCCGCATCGTATTTCTTCAGCACTTCGCGGATGGTGAAGAAGTTGCCCAGACTCTTCGACATCTTCTCGTTATCCACGCGCACGAAGCCGTTGTGTATCCAGTAGTTCACGTACTGGCACCGGTGCGCGCCTTCGCTCTGCGCGATCTCGTTCTCGTGGTGGGGGAATTGCAAATCGGCGCCGCCGCCGTGGATGTCGAAATGGTTGCCCAGTAATTCGGAACCCATTGCCGAGCATTCGAGGTGCCAGCCGGGGCGGCCCTTGCCCCATTTCGAATCCCACTTCACTTCGTCCGCTTCATTCTCTTTGGCGGATTTCCACAGCACAAAATCGAGCGGATCGTTCTTGTCGGTTGCGACATCCACGCGCTCGCCGGCACGCAGGTCTTCCAGCGATTTGCCGGAGAGCTTGCCGTAGCCTTCAAACTTGCGTACCGCGTAGTTCACGTCGCCGTCTGCCGCCTGATAGGCGAGGCCGTTTTGTTCGAGCTGCGCGATCATCGCCAGCATCTGCGGAATATATTGCGTGGCGCGCGGCTCAAAGTCGGGTCGTTGCACGCCGAGTGCATCGGCATCCGCGTGCATCGCGTCGATGAAACGTTGCGTCAGCGCGTGGATGGATTCGTGGTTCTCGGCCGCGCGCTTGATGATCTTGTCGTCGATGTCGGTGATATTGCGCACGTAGGTGACTTCGTAGCCGGAAGCCTTCAGCCAGCGATAGACCATGTCGAACACCACCATCACGCGCGCATGGCCGAGGTGGCAGTAGTCGTACACGGTCATGCCGCATACATACATGCGAACGGTGTTCGCCTCGATGGGCTTGAAGTCCTGCTTGTCACGGGCGAGGGTGTTGTAGATTTTCAGCATGTCCACTTCTTGCTTTTGCCGTCATGCCGGCGCAGGCCGGTATCCAGCGGGGTTATTCAAAATGCTTTTGTTTTGTCCGCGCTTCGCGCGGGCTGCTGTTTTTCACTGGATACCGGCCTGCGCCGGTATGACGGCCTAACACACCGAGTCGTACAAATCATTCCAGTCTGGATTATTCTCTTCGATCAACTTCAGCTTCCATGCACGCTGCCATTCTTTGAGTGCTTTTTCGCGCTGAATGGCCGATTCCATCGTTTCATGTACCTCATACCAAACCAGTTGATCCACGCCATACTGCTTGGTGAAACCATCGACCACGTGATTCTTGTGTTCCCACACTCGTTTCACCAAATCCGAAGTAACCCCGATGTACAAAGTGCCGTTGCGTTTGCTGGCGAGTAGATAAACGCACGGCAGCTTGCTCATCTCGACCACTCCGTCATACCGGCGCAGGCCGGTATCCAGTCAATAAAATAGCCCGTGCAACGCACGGACAAAACCAACTGCATGTTTGATGAAACCGCTGGATACCGGCCTGCGACGGTATGACGGCTAATTAAACGTCATGGGTTTGTTGTCGTTCAGGTTGAGCCAGCCTTTGACGATGCGATAGATGATCCAGAAGAAGTTGGCGAACAGGATGGCGAAACCGATCAGCATGAAGGCGGTGGCAATGCCGATCACGGCCCACAGCAATCCGAACCAGAAGGTGCGGATCTGCCAGCGGAAATGGCTTTCCAGCCAGGTGCCCGAGACGTCTTCCAGTTTTACATAGTTGATGATGATGCCGACGATGGCCGTCAGGCCGGCGAAGTAAGACAGCGCGTACAGGACATAAACGATTTGTGTCAGGTTCTTCAGCGAGCGGTTTTTTTCTTCATTCAATTCCACGATCACTTGGCTCATTTTCCCTCCTTGTTCCATGAATCGCGCAGCGTCACGGTGCGGTTGAACACCGGCTTCCCCCCCGGCTGGTGGTCGCGGCGGTCGGTGACAAAATAGCCGAGGCGCTCAAACTGATAATGGGTTTCCGGCGCGGCGTCTTTGACGGCACTTTCCACCCAGCCCTGCACCACTTCCAGCGAATGCGGGTTGAGGAATTCGAGGAAGTCCCGGTCTTTGTCACCGTCAGGTTCCGGCACGGTGAACAAACGGTCGTACAAACGAATCTCGGCGGGAAGCGCGTGCTCGCGCGACAGGAAGTGGATCACGCCTTTGACTTTGCGGCCTTCCGGGTTCTTGCCCAGCGTGTCGTGGTCAATGCTGCATTTGAGTTCGATGACGCGGCCGGTCGCATCCTTCAACGTTTCGTCGCAGCGCATCACATAGCTGTGGCGCAGGCGGATCTCGCCGCCGAGGGTGAGGCGCTTCCATCCCGGTGGCGGCACTTCGGCGAAGTCGTCGGCTTCGATGAATAGTTCCTTGCTGAACGGCACCATGCGCTTGCCCAACTCGGGCACGTTGGGATGGAAGTCCGCTTCGCGTGTTTGCGCGCCGTCGGCATTGGTGATGGTGACCTTGAGCGGACGGATGATCGCCATCACGCGCGGCGCGCGCAATTCCAGGTCTTCGCGGACCGCAGATTCCATGATCGCCATGTCCACGCTGTTCTCGCTCTTGGACACGCCGATGCGTTTGGCGAATTCACGGATGCCTTCGGGGGTGTAACCGCGGCGGCGCATGCCTTGAATCGTGGGCATGCGCGGGTCGTCCCAGCCGCTCACCTTCTTCTCGTTCACCAGTTGCAGCAGCTTGCGCTTGCTGGTGATGGTGTAGTGCAGTTCCAGGCGCGAGAACTCGTACTGGCGCGGGTGGCAGGGCAAGCTCACGTTGTCCAGCACCCAGTCATACAGCGGGCGATGGTCCTCGAATTCCAGCGTGCAGAGGGAATGGGTGATGCCTTCCAGCGCGTCGGAGATGCAGTGGGTGTAGTCGTACATCGGGTAGATGCACCACTTGTCGCCGGTGCGGATGTGGTGGGCGCGCTTGATGCGGTAGATGACCGGGTCGCGCAGGTTGATGTTGGGCGAGGCCATGTCGATCTTCGCGCGCAGCACCATCGCGCCATCGGCGAATTCGCCGTTCTTCATGCGCGTGAACAGGTCGAGGTTTTCAGCCGCGGAACGGTTGCGGTTGGGGCTGTTCTTGCCGGGCTGGGTCAGCGAGCCGCGATATTCGCGCATCTGCTCCGGGGTGAGGTCGTCCACATAGGCCAGCCCCTTGTTGATCAGTTCGACCGCAAAGTTGTACAGTGCATCGAAATAATCCGAAGCCCAGTGCACCCCGCCGCTCCACTGGAAACCCAGCCAGCGCACGTCGTCCTGGATGGACTGCGCGTATTCCTCGCTCTCCTTCTCCGGATTGGTGTCGTCGAAGCGCAGATTGCACTTGCCGTTGTAGTCGCGTGCCAAACCAAAGTTGAGGCAGATGGATTTGGCGTGGCCGACATGCAGGTAGCCGTTTGGTTCGGGCGGGAAGCGGGTGACGATGTTTGTATGCTTGCCGCTGGCCAGATCGGAATCGATGATGCTGCGGATGAAATTGGAGACGGCTGGGCTACTGCTCATGGCGCTGGGGTGGACTCGGGTTGAACAAGATGCCCGATTCTACCCGAAACCGGTGCGACTTCGAAAAACCGCGCTGCGCGGGACGTTAGAGCCGGGGCGGCGGAAAGGGGGTATGAGAAGGCCGCTTCTTTGGTAGAATCGCGGGCGATTGGCGCAAGCCGCCGCTCCCGAAATCAACCACAAAAATAAAGCCAAAATGGAAATGTTGAAAAAAATCGTATCTGCTGTCGCGCTGTTTTTGCTGCTGTCGTTCAGCCTGAACGGGATGGCGGACGAGATTCAGGACGCGAACAAGCTGTTCAAGCAGGGCCGGCTTGACCAGGCCTTGAGCAAGGTTGACGCCTATCTGGCGAACAAGCCGAAAGACGCGCAGGCGCGTTTTCTGCAGGGGCTGATCATCAACGAGCAGGGCAAGCCGATGGAGGCGATCAGCATCTTCACCGCGCTGACCAATGATTATCCCGAGCTGCCGGAACCGTACAATAATCTGGCGGTGCTGTATGCCGGGCAGGGGCAGTATGAGAAAGCCAAGGTCGCCCTGGAAATGGCGATCCGCACCCATCCCAGCTATGCCACCGCGCACGAGAATCTGGGCGACATCTACGCCAAAATGGCCAGCCAGGCCTATGACCGCGCGCTGCAACTGGACAAAAGCAACACCGGCACCCAGACCAAACTGGCGCTGATTCGCGACCTGTTCGACCAGGGGGCGCGTGCTGCCAAAACACCCGGCGTGGTGTTGGCGGAAGCGGCTCCCCCGGCAGCGGCGCAACCTGCGGCGACAGCCGTGCTGCCACCCGCCCCGGTCGCCGCCGAATCCACGGTGGTTGCCGCCGCGCCGGTCGTGCAGGCGGTACCGGTTGCGCCGATGCCGGCATCCGTTGTCCCGGCCGCGAATGAGCCGGTTGCTCAGCCCGCCAGGGAAGTGGCCGCACCCGCCAAGGTCAACCCCGCTCCTGACACCAAAGCTGAGATCGCCCGGGCAACGCGAGACTGGGCCAAGGCGTGGTCGGACAAAAACGTCAAACAATACCTGGCTTTTTATGCCGACGATTTCAAAACTCCCGACGGGCAAGCGCGTGGCGCGTGGGAAGCGTTGCGCAAAGAGCGCCTGACCCGGCCCAGGTGGATTCGCGTCGGCATCGGCAATTTGAAGGTGACGCCGGTTGACGCGCAGCACGCGCTGGCGACATTTACCCAAAACTACCGCGCCAGCCATTACAGGAGCACCGACCGCAAGACCCTGCAGTGGGTCAAGCGCGACGGGCGCTGGCAAATCGCCGAAGAGCGCAGCGGAAAATAAGACATGCGCTTCCTGCTTGCATTGTTCGTATTGCTGGCCATGAATGCCGTGGCCGAGACGGATTCGCGCGAAGTGGAGAAATCGCTGGCGCGCAGTCTGCAGGCAGTCGGGGATAATCGTCTTGATGTCGCGCTGAACGAGGTCGATTCTCTGCTTGAACGCAATCCGGATTTCAAGCTGGCGCAACTGGTCAGGGGCGACCTGCTGCTGGCGCGGTCGCAGCCGTTGCGCGATTTCGGCAATGTGCCGGGCGCGTCGCGCGAGTCGCTGCAAGACTTGCGCGAAGAGGCGCAGGTGCGCCTGCAACGCGCGCAGCAGCAGCAACCGGTCGCGGTGCCGCGTTATCTGTGGCAGCTGGATGCGCGGCAACGCTACGCGGTGGTGGTGGATACCAGCAAGTCCACGCTCTATGTGTACGAGAACGTTGACGGCGAGCCGCGTTACGTTGCCGATTACTACATCAGCATGGGCAAAAAAGGGGCGGACAAGCTGGTCGAGGGTGACCAGAAAACGCCGCTCGGTGTGTACTTTGTGAATAGCTACATCCCGCGCCACAAGTTGGCCGATCTGTATGGCGCCGGCGCTTATCCGATCAGCTACCCCAACGAGTGGGATCGGCGGCAAGGGCGCAGCGGGCACGGTATCTGGCTGCACGGCACGCCGAGTAATACCTACAGCCGCGCGCCGCGCGCCAGCAACGGCTGTGTGGTGCTGGCCAATGACGATTTGCTCAGTCTGGGCAAAGACATCACGGTCGGCGCGACACCGGTCATCATCACCGATCAAATGGACTGGCTGCAGGATGGCGACCGCGCCGAGCGGGATGCGCTGTTGGCCGCGATCGAGCAATGGCGCAATGACTGGGAAAGCCGCAAAACCGAAATTTATTTGACCCATTACGCGCCCGACTTTGCTGCAGGCAAGGTTAAACGTGATGCGTTCTCCCTTCATAAACAGCGGGTCAACGCCGGCAAAACCTGGATCAAGGTCAAGCTCGATAACCTGAGCCTCTTCCCGTATCCGACCCGGCCCGATCTGGTTGTGGTCAACTTCGACCAGGATTACGCCAGCAACAATCTGGTCAATCGCATGCACAAGCGCCAGTACTGGCAAAAGCGCGAAGGCCGCTGGCAGATCGTCTATGAGGGGCCCGCATCATGAAAATTTTTTTGTCTTTCGTTCTGTCAATTTTGCTTGGCGCACTTTGTCTGCTGCCCGCGCACGCCGCTTCTTCAACCCATGGAAAAATGAAAATGGTCAAACTCCATACCAACCACGGCATCATCACGCTGCAACTTGACGCCGAGAAAGCACCCCTCACGGTGCAGAACTTTCTCGACTATGTGAACAGCGGCTTCTACAGCAACACGGTCTTTCACCGCGTGATCCCCAGCTTCATGATCCAGGGCGGCGGCTTCGAGCCCGGCATGAAACAGAAACCGACCAAGGCGCCGGTCAAGAACGAGGCTGCCAATGGTTTAAAGAACGGCAAGTACACCATCGCCATGGCGCGCACCGGCGACCCGCATTCCGCCACCGCGCAGTTCTTTATCAACACCAATGACAACGGCTTCCTCGACTATCCCGGCCAGGACGGTTGGGGCTACTGCGTGTTCGGCAAGGTGGTCGAGGGCATGGAAGTGGTTGACGCCATCGGCAAGGTGAGCACCGGCAACAGCGGCTTCCATCAGGACGTGCCGAAAGAAGACGTCATCATCACCAAAGCCGAAATCGTGGAATAACCAAAACGGCGCTGCGGCGCCGTTTTTATTCATGCCCCATTCGCTTCTCATCTCCGATTTGCACCTGAGTGACGAACACTCGCCCGCTGCGCGACTATTCCGGCACTTCGTGCGCGACACCGCGCCGCGCGCCGAGGCTCTCTATATTCTGGGCGACCTGTTCGAGTATTGGGCCGGCGACGATGATCTCGCCGATCCCTTTCATGCGGGAGTCGGCGATGCCCTGAGCCGGCTCGCGGCTCGCGGCACACGCA